>Ga0207684_10000833_pt1 | contig 35549 bp, 27 predicted proteins | sample KBSK5501metaG_FD_184342 | JGI IMG/M metagenome (GOLD analysis project Ga0207684, IMG submission 184342) | Corn, switchgrass and miscanthus rhizosphere microbial communities from Kellogg Biological Station, Michigan, USA - KBS K5-50-1 metaG... | ecosystem: Host-associated > Plants > Roots >... | reverse complement strand
AGCTGACTTCGTCTCCTCGCTCAGTACGACTCGCCGTATCAGATTCGACCTCACCGTGACGACTGTGACGACTTCGAGCACCGGGTTCGTGGGCGATGGAGGCTGCGGAAGCACGTTCCGCGTCTAGAGCAGTGGCGAGGTGCTGATTTCGACGTGTCGCTCGCCTCGGAGCACGGGCTCGCGACCGCCGGCGGCGTGCCATAGGCCACCACACGTGCCCCCCAGCCGCTATGCGGCGCCAGCACGCCGGTTCGAGGGCGGTGAAGCGTGCCCGTGTCGGATCATCGCCTTCCTCGACGTGGGCCCGATGGCCATGGAGGAAGTCCGGGAGAGCGTCGGGAAGCCGTCCGGCGGGTCACGGAAGCGCTGATCCGGTTCGGGCTCGCCTCGAGCGCCCGGCGCAGCGCTGGCGGCATCGCGTCGACGGTCTCCTGCGGATATTCCACGCGGTGAACCCCGGCCCTCAACGCCAGCGCCGTCGGATGCCTCTCGAAGCACCAGTCACAGCGGCCGATGCCGCCGGTACGGATGAAGCGTTTGCACTCGAAGCAGCGATCGCGCTCGCGATGCGGCCGTCGCGCGACGTTGCGGCGATAGATCATCAGCGCGTCGCGCAGGCGCGGCCATCGAGGCAGCGGAATCTCCTCTGTCAACGTCCAGTTCAATCGCAGCTCGCGGTGGAAGCGCACGGACCCGGTGGCGCCGTCGTCCCGCTCACCGACATAGATGACGACCTCCCCTCGATACGCCCGAAGCGCCGCATAGCTCGCGGCATCATCCTCGTAGGGCGGCCAGCAGAGAAACAGCGTGCGGTCGGGATGGCGGCGTACGGCGGCGTCCGAGGAGCCGCGCCGGATGCGCGTCCAGGGCCTTCGGCCCCGGACATGGAACCGGTTCATCGCCCCCTCGTTCGGCGGGGCGAGATCATAGGCAATCACCTCGACGCCGCGCGCCTGCAGGAGCGCAGTCCAGTACCCCATCCCCGCGCCGCATTCGACGAGAGGCGCGTGCTTGGCCAGGACGTCGAGCGCCTCGTCGGTCGGAACCGCCCAGGAGAAGAGTGCCGCGAGCTCGCGACGCCGCTCGCGCAGGTCGAGGATCTCAGAGACCGCCGGTGGCAGCGGTGCGGCGGTGAGGATCGTGAACAGGTCGAGGTACGGGTTGTCGACGGCGCCGAGCGTTCGCCACCGACGGGCCGCGTGCAGGCGCGCATCATAGAGGTCGAGACGGCGGCGCGCTTCGCGCCACTGGGCTTCTGTCGTGGTGAATGGCCGGCCGAGGTCCGAACGCACCGCCGCGGCAAACCGGGCCTTGAACGCCTCGTACGTCTCGAGCTTTCGGAGCTCCGCGAGCGTGATGGGCGAGAGCCACTTGGATCGCGCTGCCAACCGCCGACCCCTGGAACGATGACGCCAGGTATCGGGACCGGCCGGCTCGACGGCGTTGCCGCACTCCGCACAGATGAGGTGATGGTCCACGAAAATCGGTCTCTCCGCGCTGACGAGTGGTCGCGGCCGTGTTGAATGGCCGCGCATCGCGAACGCGCCGCTGTCGCGGCCGGTGGAGTCACCCATCTGAGCTCCACCCGCCGGTCGCGACAGCATCTGATGCATCGTCTCAGCGACCTCCATGCTTCCGATCGTCCTTGTCGTCACGACCGGTCGTCACCATGCCCGCCGCCGAGAACGCCCTCGTCATTTACGATCTGGCCGTCCACCACGGTGAGAATGGGCCGTGTCTGGCGCATGTCGGCGTCGCTCACGCTGAAGTAATCGCGATCGAGCACCACCAGATCGGCGAGCTTGCCGACCTCGATCGAGCCGAGATCATTCTCGCGGTTCAAATACCAGGCATTGCCCCGAGTGTAGGCGTGGAGCGCCTCCTGTCGGCTGATCTGCTGCTGGGGATTGATCTGCTGGCCGAGGACATTGAGGCCGGTCGTCGCGTAGTGCATCGCGAACCACGGGTTATGCGGCGCAATGTGCACACCGTCCTCGTGCAAGCCCGCCGGGATGCCGCTCGCGACGATCTGCGGGTAGAGCGGTCCTAGGGGCAGTCCATCAGCGCGCGGGACACCGTTCAACCAGGTGAACCCGGACATGGAGACGCCGCAGTTCAGCGCCTTGAGCCTCGCAAGGTGGTCTGGCGTCGCGAAGGCCGCATGTTGCAGCCCCCAGCGCAGGTTCTTGATGCCGAACTCGCGGTCCATCGCCTCGTAGGTGGAGACGACCTGCTCGATGGCTGCGCTGCTCGTCGGGGTGCCGGCTTGCGCGTTCTCGTTGCGCCAGCCTGCCTTGGCGACCAGGCGCTGCGACTCGTACCAGACCGCGTAGTTGTCGGGACTCGACGGCGTCGCGAACGGCGCGGCCCACTCGCCGATCGCGCCGGTGCGCACCATGTCGTCGCCGAAGAAGAAGAACTGGTTCTTGAGTCGCTCGCGCAGCTCGGGCAGCTGGTGGTCGAGGTCGCCGAGCTGCATGATGAACGGTTGGTTGTGCAGGAAGTTCATCTGCAGCCGAATGAATGACCGATCCTCGCGGTGCAGCGCGAGCCACGCGTCGTACATCCGATAGTGGTCGAGCGTGAAGAGCGGGTCCGTCGGCTGCGGAGCGAGCGAAGCCGGGTCGAGCGTCCCGGTCGCCTTCGCAACCAGCGTCTGGTCGAGCACTGCGGTGATGCCGACCTGCGCCGAGAACGCCATGGCGTCGAGCGCGCTCCTCTTCTTGTCGTCGAAGGTCTGGCGGATGCGCAGGTGGTACAGCGCGCGATTCGCATGGTTCACACCCCCGACGGTGACGAGCGAGCCGTCGGCGGCGACGACGCACGGGCCGGCGAGGGGCGCCGTCGCGGTCTCGAAAAACTGCTTACCGAGCGTGTTGGTGCGCGCGGGCCCCCCGCCGCCCTGGTAGAGGAACACGGGCCGATCGGGCACCGCCGAGTCGATCTCGGCGAGCGTCGGCAGGCGCAGCTCGGCGAACATCCGCGGGGTGCCGGCGCCCATCGCGGTGATGAACTGACCCGGCGGCACGTCGCGCCGGCGCGCCGCCAGCAGCGCGAGCACTTCGGCGATGTTCGATGCGAGCTCCCACTGCGCCACGTGATAACCGGGCCGGTTGGCGAGGCTCACGAAGTGGGTGTGGCTCTCGATGATCCCGGGGACAACGGTGCGGCCATGCAAGTTGATGACACGGACGCCGGGGCCCTGCGCCTGAACGCCATTGCCGACGGCGGTGAAACGGCCGTTCTTCATCGTGACCGACGACACGATGCTGTTCTTGTCGTCCATCGTGTGGATGCGGCCGTTGACGAAGACCAGTGCTTCCGACGGATCGTCCACGGGCGTCGCCGTCGCCGGCGGCGGCGCGCTGATCATGCCGGCCTGGGCGCCGCCGAGCGCCGCCGCGACCGTGATGCCGGTCTTGAAGAAATTCCTGCGCGAGAGGTCGCTGCCGGACGTCTGATCTTCCTGGCTCATCGGTGCCCCTTCTTTTGCGACCAGGCTATTTCAGGACGCTCGCCCCTTGCCACGATCGTCGCCCGCATTGCCACTGCCGCCACCATGGCCCTCGCCGAGCACGCCCGCGTCGAAGACGACGTTGCCGCCGACGACCGTCAGGACCGATCGGATCTTCTTGAGATCGTCATCCGGCACGGTGAAGTAATCGCTGTTGAGGACGACGAGATCGGCGAGCTTGCCTTCCTCGATGGTGCCGAGCCGGTCCTCCTCGCGCAGGAACCAGCCGTTGCGTTTCGTGTAAAGCTCCAGGACCTCCTGCCGCGTGACCTGCTGGTTGGGGTTGATGAGTACCTTCCGCGCATTGAGTCCCGTCGTGGCGTAGTACATGTGGAGCCACGGATTCATCGGCGCGATCTGCATCCCGTCAGAGCTCATGCCGGCGTTGATGCCGCTATCGACGATCATCCGGAATGGCGGGCCTGCGTACGGCGCAACCGTACTCGTCGGGAGGCTGCCCCCGAGGTACTGCCATCCGGTGAGAGAGAGGTTGCCGCCGAGATTCTTGAACCGAGCGATCCACTCCTGCGTGATGCCGGGAACGTGCGCGACGACCCAGCGCGTTTCGGCGACGATCCCAGGCGCTGCCGCATCGGCGATCTCGAAGCCCTGGATCTCCAGCTCGAAGTCGGCGGGGTTACTCGTGGGCGATTGCCGTCGCCCCAGGGAGTGGACCTCCGCCCGCCAGCCGGCCCTGGCGACCTTCGTCGCCGCATCGTTGAATCGAGCGATGCTCGCGGGGTTCGTCGCTGAGGGCACGACGGTGATGAATTCGCCGATCGCGCCGGTCCTGACCATATCGTCCCCGAAGAACTGGAACTGATTTTTGAGCCGCTGCACGAGCTCCGGCAGCGCCGGATCCGTTTCCATGTGCAGGAAGTTGATGCGCAGCCGAACGATCCCGTTGCCGTCGTCGTACACCGCGAGGAAGGGCAGGTGCATCGTGAAGTTGTCTTCATGCGCGGCGCCATCCGTCTCGGGATTCGTCACGCTCGTCTGGAAGGCCCCCTGGTCGAGGTGGGTCGTCACCCCGACGGTCACGGCGTACGCCATCGCGTCGCGAACGCTGCGCTTACGCTGCTCGAAGCCGTCCGGTGCGGTCCGCAAGAGGGTCTGCCGAAGCAGGTTCAACGCTCGGCCTGAACCGCTATTCCCGGCGCTGGAGTTGGTGGCGATGGACCCGTTCGCGGCGACGACCACACCGTTGGCCTCGAAAAATTTCTTGCCAAGGGTGTTGGTCGTCGTCGGTCCGGTGAAGCCCTGCAGGATGAACGCCGGATTATTCGGCACCGCGACATCGAGCTCGGCGAGAGTCGGCAGACGTGGAAGCGGCTCGGAGGGCGTCCAGAAATGATTCTGGTTGAAGCCTCCGATCGTCGTGATCCAGGCGCCGGCGGGAACGCCCGCCGCACGGGCGGCATAAATCGCCTGAACGTCCGCGATGGAGTACGCGTTCTCCAGCGGCGTGTGGTACCCGGGCCGATTGCCCATCAAGACGATGTGGTTGTGGTTGTCGATGATGCCGGGCACGACGATGCGTCCCTGCAGGTTGATCACCTGCGTGCCCTTGCCCTGATGATCGCGGGCCCCCTGCCCCACCTCGGCGAACCGTCCGTCCTTGATGGCCACCTCGGACACGACGCGGTTCGTACCGTCCATCGTGTGGATCTTGCCGTTCCACAGAATGAGATCGGGTCCCTTGGGCGGGATCGGGGGATCGGCGGTCACGCGATTGGCGGAGGTCGTGAGCCATCCCGCCACGCCACCGACCGTCGCCGCGACGCCCGCCGCGGCGCCAGTTTTCAGAATCGTCCGTCTCGAGATCCCCTTCTTTCTCATGCCCCTCTCCTCACGATGCCTCACCGAGCGGCGCATCACCGACCCCGACGGCGCGCAAAGCGGGACGCCACCGTCAAGCGTTGTCAGCACGCCTGCGCGTGATGCAGGGTCTCCCAGGTCAGCTATGGCCCGCGGGCGATGACCGCGCCGCGGGGTTCGAAGACGCTACTCGTCCGGTATGGAAGCGATGATTCGCGGCCCCGATCCGATGCTGTCGATGATGATGTCAGCCGTGAGCGCGAGGTGATCGCCCAGCGCCTCGATCGCGGCCTCGATGTCACGGTCCAACGTCGCCTGCATGATCATCCGGTGCTCGCCCTCGATGTCGCGCGGGCGGACGCTGTATGCCAGAAAGCGGTATCGCTCCGACTGCTCGAACAGGATGTGGCGAAACCGGAGGAGCCATTCCGATCCGCACGCGGAGACCAGAGCGAGGTGGAATTGCTGGTGCAGCATCCGCCAGCGCTCGAAGGACGGGCCCGGCTCACCCCGTGGAGGCAGCGGCGTCGCCGCCAGCGCGTCGTGCGCGGCGCGCACCCGCTCTTCCCAGCGGGCATCACCGAGCTCGATCGCCCGTCGCAGCGCCAGCCCCTCGAGGTCGACGCGCGTTCGCGTGATGTCCCGGAGATCTTCGATCGAGACTGGAGTCACGCGAAAGCCCCGCTGGTCCTCGGCTCGCACCAGACCCTCCGCCGCCAGTCGGGACAATGCCTCCCGCACCGCACTGAGGCTGACGCCGAGTCGCCTGGCGAGAAGCGAAATGAGGACCTTCTCGCCCGGTTTCAGTCGGCAGGACAGGATCTCGGCTCTCACGTGGGCCAGGACCGCGCTCGTCAAGCTTCTGACCGGCTGGCCGTCGGCGGTCAACCCGAACGTCAACCTGCTGGGACTGCTCACGTCGACTCCGCCCGGCCCCTACCGCCAGCCCACAGGAAAAGAAATTCCGTGTACGTCCTACAACCCAAAGCGGGCGCCACTATAGCCGCCGGTCTGGCCTCCTTGTCAAGTGCAAAATCGATTTTCGATGAAAGATCTGCTATAAGGCCCCCATCCGGGAGGGACAACCATGTGCATCTGCGTGAACCCCCCGGTTGGCCACCAGGTACGCGGCAATGATCTGGCAGGCCCTATCGGGTAACGCCACGGCCTCCTCGTGGCCACCCTTGCCGCGAACCCGCGATCTCGACCTTGAAAGGGTCGCGTCCGGCGCTCGGCGGTGAGGAATCTGGAGCGCGCCGCCAGAGGCTATCCGAAAGCGACCAGAAATAGGGGTGGAAATACGGTGGACGAGATTAGACTCGGTGCGCGGAATTTCGTGGCACTTTGCCACGAAAATCTATCGGGCCCAATCGAATTTCGTGGCGGCGCCCCGAAATTCGTTCCGTCCGGCTCGCCCGTATTTGGGCCCGATATTGGTCCGACTCAACACGTTTTATCCGTCAAGGGTCGCCGAAGGCGACGACGCGCGGAGCGTCAGGCGCAAGCCATGAGCCGCCGCGATGAACATGTATTTCTCGAAGTAGATGTACCCGGTGCGGGTCGGGCGGCAGACCCAGCCGAACGGGGATATCATCTGCAGCAAGCTCGAGATTTTCAGCTCTTCAATGCATGCTGAGCTGAGAGCTGCGTTGTCGGACCCGAGGCGCCATCAGGGGATGGAGGCGAGCGGAGCCGGCAGCCGTGGAACAGACGTCGAACCTGCAGGAGGTTGCGTTATGGCGAAGGTGCTCAGATGTGGTGATTTGATGCCGGGCTGCAACGCGGTAATCGAAGGAAAGGACGAGGCCGAAGTGATGGCCAAAGGTGCGGAGCACGCCAAGACGGCGCACAAGATGACGACCATCCCGCCTGATATGGCGGCGAAGGTGAAGGCGGCCATCAAGGACAAGAAATAACCGCTGCGGAGGCTGGCACCCACGGGCGTCGCGTCCTCGGCGCTCGTGGGTATGAGAACCAGTGTCCCGCGCCAGTATCACTATCGGACGGTACTCGAGTGCGCGTTCGAGCTCCGCGGTGGGCCTTACGTGCCAACCCTCATCTCACGCGGGCTCGCCAACCCGACCAGAACCGTGTTTTTAGTCGCGCCACTGCCTCCGTCAGGCAGTGACCTTAGGCGCCCTCTCGACTATTTCTCGTCGAGCGGTTGCCGATCGACTGCCGCGCACGCCATGCGGGCTGCTGTGTAGGCAAGACTTCAAGTACGGCGGCGGCAGGACTGGTTCCACTGTTTCAGTCCCGTCCCCGGGTAGTGCGTCGCTTGCTCACCGCAATTCGGCATGAATCAATGACGATGATTCGAACGAGCTCTAGGTACTGGTGAGGTGTATTCGTCGGCCGAAGGGAGGGGACGAAAACTAATTCGATGCAACTACCTGTAATCTAAATGGTGGCCCCAACGGGACCTGATCGAACTTGCAGAATTCAAATCCGGGCTTCCATTGCGCGCCGATAGCCGACTCCGTCCCCGAACAGTAGCGTATCGCCTTTCCAATGCCGCGTTGACGCAAGCTGAGGTGAACGATAGATTCGAGAGCCACTCAAGTAGCGGGGAGGATCGCCATGGAACAGCTGGACCGGGCGAGATTCCAGGAGGACGTTGCCGCGGCCGCCCTGCAGATCGAATTGGCCCAGGCGCTTGGGACTGGGCGCGCTGCTGTCGACTTTCCCATCGGTGGCGGCAACACCGGAACGGTGTCCGCCGCCGAGGTCGCGAAGGCCACACGGGATGCAGAGCACCTAATCAAGCAGCAAGGCGTTCTAGAGTGGCTGTGCCCAGCGCTGCGCACCGTATCTGGCGACCTCGGCGCCGTGGCCAAAGCGATCACGCCTGCGCTGCTGCCGCTGGCCATCGGCCCGCAGGCCGTTCTTTCCCTCACGCCCTTGGCTTTCGGCGCTCTCGCGGTAGTTGTGGTCCGGGCCGGAGTTCGGGCGATCTGTCCGCAGGGCAGTTGAAGACTGGCGGACTGAGCCCGGCATGGCTCTCCGGCCCGGACACGCATATCTGGCGCTACTGCAGAGAGCAGCCTACGCGCGGATCGGCAATCCGCCGCCGAAGTTCGATCCCGATGAGCTTCGCAGCCGCGGGGCCGCGAATGCGGAGGCGCTCAAGGACGGCGGCCCCTTCGAGCGGGAACTCGAGGCGAAGGGCCTCGACCCCGCCAAGCGTCGCGCGATCCTCGAACGGTTGCGGCAGGGTAACACCCAGGTTGGGACGCACCACGATCTAGAGAAGGTCCTCGCGGCAGCGCGGAACGCCCCCACACCTTACGTCGACCCGTTCCACCATGCGATCCTCAGCAAGTTGGACGGACGGGTCGCCAACCTCGGAAGGCGGCAACCGGAGCTCAGTTTCGCTAGCGCACTTCGGAACCTCCGCGGCCGCGTTATCGTCAGTACGCTTCCGATGGGTCAAGTGAACGCGCGCACGTTGAGCGTCCCTGGGACGGATGATTACCTCATTGTCTTCGATCCGGTGTTTTTCGATTTCCTATACTGCCTGAGCACCGACATCGCGTGTGCCATCGACGGCGACAAAGCCTTGCAGGGCGCGCGTCAGCAAGCCTCGGGGAGCGAGCAGGTGCCGGTCTCGCCCGCCATCCGGTTCGGGGACGCCGAGATCACTCGCCGGTTCTTTCATACGATGTCGGCCTTCCTGAGGTGGGGCCTGCCACCCCCTCCCCAGCCATACGACGAGAAGTCGTTCGACCTCGCACAGCACCTGCGCGAGATCGCGACGCTATTCATTCTCGCGCACGAGTACGCCCACCTATTGCTAGGCCATGTCTCCGCGCCCCGCGCGTCCGGAACTCAGAGCGACGCGGCGCAGCAACCTGCGGCGTTTCAGCAAGAATTGGAAGCAGACTGGCTCGCCTGCTCAGTGCTTGACGCCGTTCTTGCTTGCCGTCGCGTGTCGCGCGCTACGCAGTTTATGGGGGTACATTTCTTCTTTGTGGCGACCATACTCGCCGAGCTAGGTCTGCGAGCGATCCAGACCGGGAAACCCCGACAGTTGACCGATCTGATCTCGCGGGAGAAGCCGGAACCCGGGGACACTCACCCAGTCGCTTCGCTGCGCTTGGCGAATATCAACCAGTGGCTTATGCGGAAGTTCCCTCGACACTTCGCTCGCTCCAATGAGTACCTCGAGGCTCTACTCCTGGAGGTGGCAAGCAGGCTGTGGGACAACGCGCAACGGCACGTCCTCGACATGCGAGCCAAGGGCTTTGAGGCGCCGGCGCTTTGGAAGTCCCTGGACGTCTTCGAGGGTCCACGACTGGAAGCGCCCGCCGGCGGCCCCGACGAAGGCGGAGCAGTGCCGCATCAACGTTCGCAAGCCGGCGACGTGCCTCGGTGCCCCAGGTGCGGACAGAAGGTGAACATGGAACGTTACGGCCCGCAGCGGACCCTTCATATAGATGCTGTTCGAGACGAGTGTCCCGATTGCAACAGCCTCCTGCTGATCTCGCTGGCGGACTCGTCTGTCATCGAGACGTAGTCGCCGACGAGGGCCAGAGGATACCGGGTTCCTTTTCGGGTGTACTGGGGCAGCGGTCTTATACCTGTACACGTGCGAGCCCGGCGAAACACAGGACCTGGCGCTGGCGAACGCGCACCGTGTTTCGCGAGAGACCGCCGCGAGTTACTTACACGGTCTCGGAGGAAGGACGCAAACTCGTGCGGCTCGTAGGGCGACTGCGGTCGTGCGCCATGTGACTCGACTGCTCATAGGCACTTTTTTGTGCGGTCTTCAGCCCCAGCTATCCGGTATCTATCGTGAGCTCTCCGCCCCGGATACACGTGTTTTAGGCCGACACCACGCAGTGCCATTATTTGACTCGTAGGCGCAGCGACTCAAAGGTGCCACCGTAGAACGCAACGTTGTGAAAGGCTTCTCCGATGACCGCTTCGGCAACCACCCGCGCCTGCGCGCCGTCGCGACCGAAGACGATGACGCGAGTGTTGTGGTCTTCCTTCGGCAACCGCCCGTCATCCTTGGCCCGGCGCACGTCGCCGACGTCCTTGCCGCGCTCGAGCCCGCTCGCGGGCACGTTCACCGCACGTGGGAGCGTTGTTTCCTGGAACTGCTCGGAGTCACGCGCGTCGATGAACACCGCCGATCGGTCCATTCCGTGAACGTAGGCCACCGCCTCGAGCTCGATTTGGGTCGCGCCACCGAGCGCGCGCCACACCGGGATGCCGAGCTGATAGCGGCGGAGGTTCGTGAAGCCGGCTGCTAAGAGTTCCTCGCTCAGCCGTTTGCTGCGACCGCAGAAGGGGCCGCTACAGTACAGAACGATCGACGATGCCTTGCTGAAGCCCAGCGTATGTATGATCTCGCCGGCGTCGGGCACGTACTGCGACATCGGGAGACCGGATTTCCCGCTGACGTTGACCGCCCCTGGGATGTGGCTGAGCGCGTACTCCTTCGGTGGGCGAGCATCGAAGACGATGGCGCTTCGGTCCGCGAGGATGGGGCGAAGCTCGTCCGTGCTGACCTCTGACGTCTTCTGGTTGGGCTCCTCAAGCGTGGCCTGGGCGATCGTCTTCACTGTTTCGGCGCTGACGGGGCCGCGGGGGCGACCCACGCACTGGCCCCTGCCGCCAGAGCGATACCGAGCAATGTCCATCTCGGAATGCTTTTTCTCATCAACGCATCTCCTCACAATTCGAAGATTCTTCGTTGCACGACTGCGTGGCGGCCCCGGCGGTGCTCAACGCGTACTTCGCGGCGACCGGCAAGCGCATCCGCACGTTCCCGCTGAAGAATCACGGGGTGCAGCTGATCTAGCCGACGCAGCAACGTCTGGCCGCGGCGGTCGGGTACGGCACGACCGCCGCGGTCTCAGTCCGCGTTGCGACACGGTGCTGCCTCGAGGCAGCACCGTGTGCGCGCCGACGACGGAACGCGACGCCGAGACCGGCGCTCAGGGACTCACGCGAACATTCGCGAAGGCCACTGTGCCGGTGTGCACCTGCAGACCGATGAAGCCCGAGTCCGGGTCCTCGCTCTTCTTCCTTCCGCGGAACTTCTCGTTGGAGCTCAGCGGGTCAGCCGTGAACGTCGTGGAGGGCTGCCCATTGAGCAGCACCTCGTAAGTCCGATCGGTGACCTTGATCTGGTACGTGTGCCAGACGCCCGGCGCGAGCCGCTGGGTGTTGGTGTAGTTCTGCTGACCGGGCGCGAGACCGACCGGGATCTTGTAGATGGCGCCGGTCCGGTTGTACGCGAACCCGTCCGCCTCGCTCTTCCGCCGGTCACCACGCGCCTCCTCGTCGATTTGGATCTCGTACCCCGTGTCCACCGCCACCGTCGCCGCATTCCCACGCACGTCGGGGCCAGGTGTGCCCGGCAGGACCGGCTTGCGTGGATCCCGGAACCGAACGAAGACGCCGGAGTTGTCGTTGGCGTTCCCGCGCGGGTGGGGCAAGCAGAAGTCGACGCGCAGCGTGAAGTTGTCGAATTGCTCGGCGGCATAGTAGAGGAGGCCGATCCCGGTGTTACCGGGGTGGGCGATGAGAGACCGCCCCACGATCTGGAAGCTTCCACCGCCGGCCATGAGCCAGGCGGCAAAGAAGTCAGTCGTCTTCTGCGTACCGTCGAAGAGGTAACGGAAGCCGCTCTCGGCGACGGCTGTCGGGGGCGGCGATAGCAGATGATCACCGAGCCGCCGCGCCAGCGCGATGCCCGTCAGCATCGGGTTCGGCGAGCCGATCGTGGGAAACAGCGCCGGGCTGGCGACGTAGACGTTCTTCACGCCGTGGAACCGGCAGTTGGCGTCGGTCACCGAAATGTTTGGGTCGTCGCCCATGCGGAGCGAGCCGGCGTCATGGTGCGTGGTGCCGAGCGCGTCGCGACGGCCGCGCTTCGCCGGATCGGGATCGTTCTTCGGCGCATAGAACAGGAGCGTCTTGAGATCCGTGCGCGGCTGGCCGCCACTCGCGGGCCGTGCCTTCTTGATGCCCTGAGGCGTAAACACCTCGAATTCGAGCCCGCCACCGAACACATGGGCAACGTTATCGGACGCGCGGTCCATCGCGTCCCACAACTGCATGTCCTTCGCTGACGGCTGGAGGTTGACGAAGGCTTTCCGCTCACCGAAGTCGACCTGCGCGAGATTGAGGTCGCGTGTGATGTTGCTGTTCGGGTTCTCTGGCTGCATCTCGCCAATACCGCGCATGGTGATAACCACATGCGTATCGCTGGCGTTCAGGTGCTGGTTCACGGTGTCGATGTCGGGAATCTTCTGGAAAAGCTCAGCCTCGGAGTTCGAGTCGATCTTCCCGAGGCCGGAGGCTGTGATCTGGAGATGGAAATGGCCCACCGTGCCGTCTTTTGTCCCGTCGGGTCGCGTGAATCGGTGCTCGCCCTTCAGGAAGAGCGCCGAGGATTGCAGCGCTTGGACCGTCGGCGACAGAGACGCCAGCGCTTCTCGCGGGACCCGGATGTCGACGTTCGAACGCAGGTGCGCCATCAGGTTCGTACCGATCTTGCCGTCCTCGCCAAACGACAGCAGCGCGAGGCGCGTGCTCTCGATGGTGCCGAGCGCGACGATGATCTTCGCATCGGGAGCCACCGGAACCGGGCCCCGCTCCGTGAGCACGGCGTCGACGCGCCGCCCGTCAGGATCTGTCACGACGCTGAGGCGCGTGACGTGGCAGCGCGGCACCACCATGAGGCGCTTTACGACATCATCGCCCACCGAATCGCTCTGGGCACCTCGCGCCGCCTTGATGAGCAGAGGAACCGTGCTGAACTTGTTCAGTGGGAAGAATCCCGCGTGCTCGGGACGGGCCTGCACCGCGAGCGGTGCCTCGAGCTTCAACTTGTTGCGAAGATCGGCCTCGAGCTGCTTGACCGCCCCCGGTGTCGTCGGCAACGGACTGGGCAAGGCGACGCCCAGCATGGCGGCGAGATCGGCGAGCGTCGTGATGCCGTCGCGGATCTCGACCGGCGGCGCCTCGGGCAGGGCGGCCAGATCCATGGCATCTCTCACCTGGCCTGCGCCGAGCGCAGCGAAGAGCTGCTCACGCATCGCGTTGTGCAGGTCGCCGAAGATGAAGTCATTCGTTGCGGTTACACCGATCTGCTGGCCGGCCTGGCGGAAATAGCCGAAATCACCGTTCGCCAGCCTGTTGGCATTGAGCTCGGATCGAACGGTAGCCGGCCACGCGGTGGTCTCCGAGTCGAGCAACCGCGGCGACCAGCCGCCCCACCACACCGACCGTCCGCCGACGCAGTAAGAAAGGCCGGGATATCCGAGCGCAGGGTCCGCGTTCCACGCCAGACCCCAGACCTCGTTGCCGAGACCGAGGGATGGCAGATTCTGCTGGTGCTCTGCCAGGAAGAACGGACCCGCTTCGAGCACCAGAATCCGCTCGCTGCGTCCGGTGCTCCGAAACCACAGCTGCTCGGCGACGGCCGCACCGAACGTGCCGCCACCAATGATGATGAAGTCGAACGGCCGCATGTCGCCGCGCGGCGGTAGCGCGTTACCGTTACGATCGGTGGCGCCTGCGCGATACCCGAAATCCGAGCTGGCCATTGCTTCGTCGAACGTGTTACACACGTAACGGCCAAGCACATCGAGCGCGAAGTCGGTCGGTTGCGAGCCAGAGCCGATATTCATCACGGCATTTCTCCTTCGACTCAGCTGGCCGTAAAGGCGAGCTTACGAAGTGCTGATAGTCTCCCTAAAGAACGTCTGGGACCCGCTAATCCCGCTGAGGTTGAACCTCCTTTCTGTGTGGGACGCCCTGGAGATTCGAGGTCAGTGGTTGAGAAAGAAGTACTCAAGCAACGTTAGTGTGCTGGCACTGCTAAAGATACCAAGCGTCGTAGTAACGAAAGGTTGTGTCGTCAGAGGACGAAACGCACCTTCCTGCAATGACTTCGCCTCCGCGAGCATCACTTCGAGCTTTGCGGTGAGCCTTTGGCGGTCAGGATCGGGATCCCCCTTCGCATTGACATAGGCTGCCGAAATGGCGGCAACGGCGGCTCGTCGCGACCCTTCGGCCGCGCGCCAAAGAAGCCACAGGGCCGCAACGATGTACGCTCCGACGAGCGCAAACGTCAGTACGAGGGCGACAGGCGTGTCCCAATCGGCGAAGAAGGAACTTCGAGCCACGACGAGGAGTGTGATAATAACGCCTGGGCAATAAATAATTGGGCCGATTGCCTTCGTCCACTGCGCCATGAATCGAATGTCAATCCAGTAGTCCAAATACTCACCACGCATTGCCGTGCTCAACCCTAAGGCCTTACTGTACTGATCGCGGGTCTCTTCAGGCCATGCTGTACGGTCGGGGCGGCTTAACCAGGCCGCGAACTTGTCACAGAGCCGTATCGCGTCGCTCGCTCGAAACAAAAGTACTAGCGTCAACGGGGCGCAGATCATCAGCAGTGCTCGGTCGATCACTAACGCTACCGTACCCCGGTGCGGCACGTGGGGGTAACCCAAGAGGTAGGTCAGGAGAAGAGACACAATGACGAACGTCACGGCCGCGGCGCCGACACGAAGCCGTACCGCCGGAGTCGAGCTTTGGTAGAGATGCTCGCGCCACAAGGCCAGTGCGTCGGCTGGTTTGTCGCTAACGGCCGCCGCAGCGCGTCCAGCGAAGACGCGGCGCAGTATCTGCCAACGCTGACCAGGCCGCATTAAGTCCCAAAGCGAACAGCTTGGTTGAGCGCGATCTCCCGCGAAGAATTCACGACCCAGCGTAGCGTTCGTCGCGCGAAGCGTTGACGAGATTCGCATCAAGCAGACGAACGCGAGGACCGCCGCCACCGCCCGTATTAGCTCTGTTGGCCATATGCTAATGCCCTCAGATACGGCAAAATGCTCATAATTAAGTGCCTCCAGTACCTTCGCGATAATTGCCAGGAACAGAACGGCGACTGCCGCAATGGCCCCATCCCGAGCAAGTAAGTGGACGTTCCTGTAGCGCGCTAGAAGTCGCTGAGCTCCGGCAGCGAACGCCGAACGCGCCCGTGAACTTGCTTCGATCCCCAGCAGTGGGAGGGCTGCAACAAGACTCAATACCGCGACGATGGTTCGCCAGTCCGTCTGATGGACATGGCGACCCGGATACACGGACCCACAATGTGCAAGATCGTTCCCGAGTTCTTTGCAGCCTTCGTTGTCTGAGCCCGCTCGTGGAGGATTCAGATCAATCGCGGCTGTCCGCCCGATCTCGAAGATTCGGGGAGAGGAGAGCCAGCCATTGACAACATCCTGCTCGATAACCGGCAGCCTCTGCCTCTTGTCGCTCTTGGTCGCCTCCACATTCCATATCGCAGTCAGCGTTGCGAGAAATGTTGCTGACTGGTAGGCATCTCTGAAGGGGGGAATGTCCCTTTGAAGCGTTTCGTGCAGCTCCAGACCGAAAGTGGATCCGATGAGCAGATTACGCGCCCATCGATACTCATGAGGATGTAGGAGCCGCGCATCCATATCGGTGCTGAAGAAGACCGCCTGTGGGAAGTAGGGGCGAACCGCCTGCAACACAAGGAGCTTATCGTAGATATCGCTGCCCAACACACCGATTGCAGCGAACTTGCCTTTCTCTTTAGCCTCTCGATGCATTCTGATCGCGAGGCGACGCAGGTAGTCGAATTGCGTATTTTGCTCCGCTCGCTCTAGGTTCTCTCGCCGCACCCACATCGAACTACCGCTCGACTCGCGATCCTTGCTTGTTGTTGGTTCCTGCAAGGTTGGCGCTCGAGGTACAGCTCCGTCGAGCCCTCGCAGGTAGCTGAACGGAACGATACGGTCGCCGCAGTTATCCGCAGCCGGCGCTGCACAAAACATCGGCCTCAGCGTCGTCCTTAGTTGTCGACCGTATTCCGTATCGGATTCTGAAATGAGCGCCACTCGGACATCTGGATGGGCGGGCGTGACGCCTCGCAAAGACAACTCGTCCACGAGAGCTTGCAACACGATCTTGTCTTTTGCGATTGTCCGGACGAACCGGACCTCCGCCTTTGTAAAGGCCGACGCATCCGAGTTTGCGTGTTCCCCGTCAGCTCCTTGAGACTTCGACGAAGGGCTCGGAGCCGTCGCCGCCGCCGAGTACAGTGACGCGCCAGACAGGCAGCTTAGCGAATTGCTTCCCGGTTCGTACTTCCTGAGTTCGCGGAACATGGCGTCGATCGTCGCCGATCCCGACGCCTCAACGACCGCGATCCGTAGCTTTCCATTCATCCACTGGCATGCACCCAGTTCGGTCAACACGTGGCTCAGCCTGCTGAGTGGAGAACCCTCGTAACTGCTCTCGTCCAGCCACAACAGCAACACGTCCTCGCGGCTATCAGTCGGGGTGGCTCTACTGAACCATTCATATGGTATGTACGGCGGCATTACGGTACCTTCGCACCGAGCCTCCCCGGTCGGGTCGTAGCTAGAAGAATCTGTACACTCTCTCCGGACCCGCGAAGCTGTCTCGACATAACCGACATGGCGCGCATCCTCGGGCGCGAATTCCCACCGGCCCAGTCCCGATACAACCGCGTATCGCGTTCGACGCCGATTTTCTGCATCCTCAACATACGGACCGCCATAGACGATCACTGGCATGATCACGACCGAACTATTTCGCCGCCGGATCTGTCCTGCTAGCCGGGCAAATGAATGGTTGGGGTCGGATCCCAGGTCTTCTCCATCGTGACCAGTCTCTCTCTTTGCGATCAGCATCTGATGAGCTTGAAGCGCTGCGAACGGATCTTGCCACAGGCGCGCCTCGACGTCCTGGGCGCCTGTGGAATGAGATGTCAGATCTTCACTAATTGCCGGGCGCGAATCTTCGTACGGAAGTTGGCGCACGGCCACGGCCGTACCAATCACCAGAACCGCTACAATGATCGCCGGCAACTGCCTGTTTGCGCCTTCTCCATCAGCCATTGAAGCTTCTCCGAGAAGAAGTCCATCGATCCGTCCGGATCGAGCACCGCCCGGCTTCGCCGCCCACCCCCTTGTCCCTCCCTCACCGACGAAGCGTCCCAATACTGATAGGTGCGAATTGACACACTAGCGTCGCCGCCTGGTCACACGCATTTCGCGGCGTTTTGGCGCTCGTTTGTCCCGAGTCCGATATCTCGAACATAGAGCGCCGTGTACGGCCCACCGTCTCTGTTGCGGCATGGGCGGCCTCGGTCAGGATGATGAACGCGGCAACGAGCAACATCATGGTAATCAGCACAATGGGTAGAAGACGTCGATCCGATCTGCTCGCCGACGACGCTGGTGCCATATCCGCCCCCGGTGGTCTGCCGAGTCGCAACAGGGAAACTTGCCGCTTGCGGCTAGGCAGAAGTCGTGCCAGACGGCTGCCCCAACCCGAAGCGGCTTTCGCGGCGGTCGGACCAACGAAAGGTGGCGAGATGCCCGATGCCTAGACTTTGGTCGCAACCAAGGTGCCCAGTCTGACTTATCGCGAACCCGTCCGGCGATAATCTAAATCCCGAAACATCATCGGGTGGTGGCGGGCCGTAGGCTTCGCACGGGCCGGGCTCCGTCCGGATCGCTCGTGCCCAGGCCAGACGCTGATGCGCTTGCTCTGCGGCGAGCTGCCGCATGCGCGGGCATGCCACAGCCTGCGTCAGCGCTCGCCCCTTCAAATTGCTATGAGAGTTTGCCGCTTCCGTTGCCAGCCGGATGGCCTTTGCGTCCGGGATATACGGCCGATATGCGCGAATAAAGCGGGTTCGATTCCCCTACGGGATTGGCAGCGAGGTGAGTCCCTTCCGCTTTCCCTTCGAGGATCTGGCCCTTGTCACCGTCAGCTCCATCAGCCGTCGGAGCGACCGACTGGCTCGGGGGGGTTGTGGGACTTGCCCGAAGACCCGCCCGCGGAGTGAACGGCACGGGCCGATTCCAGACGCGTCAAAGCCTAGGTCGAGCGGCGGTCGTCGGACCCAGCAGTAATCGCTAGGCCCCTCGCGCGTGACAGAGTTGGGCCATTTGCGGAATGGTCCAAGCACAGCGCGTCACTCAACGCGAGCCGTAGCTACGGCTCCGGCGGTTCATAGAAGGATAGAAAGCAGCGCCGTTCCCCGACTTTGTGAGCAGGGAGCTTACAACGTAGCGCGGTCCAACCTATTGTCGAGACCCACCTTCAAAAGACCGTTCACAACCCTAAGGTGATATGCCATCATCTCGGCGCTGGCGAGGCGTAGGCTAGTAGAAGACTCGCAATGAGGGCCGGCGACGGAGGACGCGATGCCTCCAGCTTTTCTCATCCCAACGCTCATCGTGACGACCTTTGCGAGACCGGGCTGTGCGCGGTCGACCACGATGCTCCGCTCGGTCGAACTCGATGATCAAATGAGCGTAGCGACCGATGCGAAGCAGCGACGCGTCACGAACGTCGATGTGAATCAGCCGGGGCGACTCACCCTTCATTACTGCGGCGTGCAGGGCCGCGCGTGAAGCTGCTCCGCGGCATTGCGGTGGGGCTTGGTTGGCTGAGCGGAGCGCTCGCCGGCATCAGCGCGGTTGTCTACGCGTGCGGCTACCTGATCACGCGCGCACAGCTGCACCTGTTCGGGGTCAGCGGCTTCTTCCCACTCAGCGCTGATCACTTCATGCAGGAAGGCGCGAAGTTCCTCGTCGTCATCGGAGAGCGAGCGATCGAGACCCTGCTCAGTGTGGTGGCTTTTGCCCTCGTGGCGTTTGCCGTCTTCCTCGTCGTCTGGCTGCCGCTGGTGCGCTGGCTGCCATCGCTCCAACTTAACCTCGTCAATGGCCGAGCCCGCGTCGTGACGGCGGTATCCCATATACACGATCGCTTGCCCTGGTCGCCGGCGTTCTCGATCTATCTCATCCTGCTCGTCCTCCTCGTCTGGCTGCTGGAGACGTATCGCACCCGGTTCGCGGCTCCGTTCGAAGTCTCGAACATCCTGCACCTCACGCCGCCGCCGCCTGCCGGCGACTCGCCGGAGCGGCGCATCACAGGATGGCTACTTGCCGAGGATTGGCGCAGGCTCGAGACGTATTTCACAGATCTGCTCGACGCCGAGACGCGGGCCGTCATCTTGCTGATCGCGGCTTGGCACGTGACCGCCGTCCTGGCGCGTCGCGTCGCCCTGCTCACTCCGTTCGTCGTCGCGGTCGCGCTCTACACGCTTTACCTGCCGATGGCGTACGGTGTCCTCATGCGACCCACCAGCTATAACATCGTGGCGTTGCATTTTCGTGAGCCCTCGGCGGCGTCTCCATCACTTTTTTTCCTGCTGAGTAGTACCGATCATGAGTTCGTGGTGTGGGACGCTAATGTCCGGACGGTGCTCTGGGTACCCAAGGGTGACGTAAGCCGAGCCGAGGTCCACCGTGTACAGAGCCTGTTCGCCAAGAAGGGCCTGACCCCATGACGTCACGAGTCCCGCGTCGCCGATCCCGCCATGTGCGCTCCATCTGGCTCACGTTGTCGCTCGCCGCAGTCGTCGCCGGCTGCGAGGTGGTCACCTCCCAACCCGGGACTGTCTCACCGCCGCCGACCCGTGCACCGTCTGGGCCGGCGCGGCTCGGGACGGTGACGGTGACGGCGGCACAGGTCTCCGTCAACACTCGGCCAGTCTCGGGCACGGCCGCGCTGAACGACGGCGACAAGGTAGCGACCGACGCTACCGGCCGTGCCCATATCCTGCTTCCTGGCCTCGGTACCGTCGATCTCGAGGCGAACACCGATCCTTATTTCATCCGTGAAGGCGCCTGCGTCCTGGTCCGCATCCTCTTCGGCGGGGCGCTCGTGTCGGGCAGCAGTCTTTGCGTCGAGGACGATCAGGGGACACGAGTCGCCCTCAATAGTGCTATCCACGTCTCCGTCGCGCGAGGGCGGACCAGCATCACCGTCCTGGAGGGCACTGTGCATCTTCAGCGCGTCGGCCACATCCAGAGACAGGAATCGCTCCCGCAGTTGCAGAGGATCATCGTTACGAACGGCCGTCTTCAGCCGCGCGTCCCTGTCTCGCGGACGGAAGTGGACCAGCTCCGCCGCCAGTTCCTACTGCCAGCCCAGCCGATGCGTCCTGTGCAGCCACCTCCGCCGATGATCCGATGACTCCTAACGTGAGTCCCTTCGCTGCAAGCACGAGCCGGCTGCTTCGTACCGTGCGCGCATTCGTCGAGAAAGGGATGACAACTTAGTAATGCTCGGAGGCTCCGCAATGCCTGAGGGCAAGATGACTCGACGGGGAGCGCTCGGTCTGTCAGCAGTCGGAGTCGCGGCAGCGATCGGGGTAGGAGTACGGGCGGCTCGCGTCGGTGCCCAGACTTCGGCTGCTCAGCGCGGAGAGTTGCTCCCCTTAGCGGGGTCCGACCGGCGGACCGAGCAGCTTATTGAGGCCAGCTCACCAGTCCTGTCTGACGAGGAAGCGCCCGAGTCCGGAAAACTCGAGGATGGGCGTGCGCTGTGCCTTTCCGGGGGCGGCTACCGAGCCATGCTCTTTCATGTTGGCGGATTGCTTCGTCTGAACGAGGCGGGCTACTTACCGACACTCGCCAGAATTTCGTGTGTCTCCGGAGGCTCAATCACCGGCGGGCTCCTGGGCCTGAAATGGAACACCCTTCGGTTTGGCCCATCGGGCAAGGCTGATAATTTCGACCTCGAAGTGGTTCAGCCGTTGACGTCACTCGCGGCTGAGACGATCGATGTTGGCTCCATCGTTCGGGGGATCTTGACACCGGGGACGATCGCGGAAAAGGTTGCTGGCTTTTACCGGCGATATTTGTTCGGGGACGCCACGCTACAAGCCTTGCCTCCGGACCCGCCTAGAATCGTCATCAACGCGACAAATGTTCAGTCCGGAGCGTTGTGGCGGTTCATGCGCCCGTATATGCGCGATTACAAGGTTGGTGAAGTTCGGAACCCAACCGTCAGCCTCGCGACGGCGGTCGCGGCGTCTTCGGCCTTCCCTCCGATCTTGTCACCGCTGCATCTCACATTGGATCCCTCGCTGTTCACACCGGGCCAGGAGCCACTCCATAAGCCGCCCTACACGACCGACGCGTTTCTGACCGATGGCGGCGTCTATGACAATCTCGGACTGGAAACGGCGTGGAAACGCTACACGACAATCTTCGTCAGTGATGGTGGTGGCCAAATGCAGCCTGAGGAGACGCCGGCGCACAATTGGATCAGCCACAGCATTCGCGTCAATAGCTTGATCGATAATCAGGTCCGCAGTCTGCGAAAACGACAAGTCGTTGGATCGCTGGAGGCCGCCGTTCGACACGGTGCCTATTGGGGCATCCGAACGGATATTCAGGAATACGGTTCCGCAGCGGCGCTTGAGTGCCCGCACGTCAAGACTCTCCAGCTGGCAAACATTGATACGCGGTTGAAGCATCTCGACGCGGCCGCGCAGCGCCGTCTGATGAATTGGGGCTATGCCGTGGCGGACGCCGCGCTTCGCCGCTACTACGATGCCGCTCTGCCTCGGCCGAGAGATTTCCCGTTTGAGGGCGCGGTGGGGTAATCGCATCGCGGTCGCGTGATCTCGACGAGCTGGGAGCCTTGCATGGCGGAAGGCGAAACCATTCTGCCGTTCCGGCTCCGCATTGACGGAGGGAGTCATGTTGAACACGTCGAAATCGACAAGGTTGGTGGCGCCGATGCGTCGTCCGCTGCGGGTCTACGCCTTCGACCCGAGCCGGGGGAGACTGCTCGGCAACGAGATGCTGCTGGACGTGCGCTACCGGCCGCTCGCGCCGGGCCCCGTCGACAAGAGCGGCGCTCACGATCAGATTGCGGTCGTCGATTACGACGCTTCTCGCGAGGTCTACTATCGACCGGTCGACCTCGACAACCCGTTTGTCCTCATCCCGAACGGCATCTCGCCCTCCGAGTCCGATCCCCGTTTCCATCAGCAGATGCTCTATGCAGTAGCGAGTGACACTATCGAGCAGTTCGAAGGCGCGCTTGGGCGGCGCATTCACTGGCGGCGCGCCGAGCGGCCACTCAACGCGCCAAAGGGCTGGCTCCCGGACGACATCCTGACGCTGATGTTGTATCCGCACGCGATGCAGCAGGCGAACGCGTTCTACAGCCCTGAGGCCCACGGCATTCTGTTTGGCTATTTTCAGGCGGGACGTGAGGACCCCGGCCGCAACATTCCCGGCCAGACCGTTTTCACTTGTCTTTCTCATGACATCATCGTCCATGAGATGACCCACGCGATCGTTGACGGTCTCCGCGGCCACTTCATGGAGCAGACCAATCCGGACGTGGCGGCGTTTCACGAGGCCTTTGCCGATCTTGTCGCTCTCTTCCGCCATTTCACGCACCGTGAGGTGCTGCTCGACGCCATCCGGCGGACGGGCGGCCGACTCTACACACCGGCGCTCAAGGGCGATCCGCTCGCGGATCTCGCCGCGCAGTCATGGCTCGCACAGGGCGACGAGGAGCGTAACCCGCTCATCGAGCTGGCGGGCCAGTTCGGTGAGGCGACTGGAATGCACAAGGGGCTGAGGTCGGCCATCGGAAAACCAAAGACGATGAAGGAGCTGCGCGACACTGCGGAGTGCCACGAGCGCGGTTCGATCCTGGTCGCGGCCGTGTTCGACGCGTTTTTCACCGTGTACATCCAGCGCGCCGCGAACCATTTCCGTGTTTCTCGCGCGGCGGGGGGCCACGACCGCGAGGATCTCCCCTCCCCGCTCGCCGACGCCTTGTGTAATGAAGCGACGCGAACGGCGAAACAGTTCTTTCAGACATGTGCGCGCGCGCTTGACTATCTGCCTCCAGTCGACATCAGCTTTGGGGACTTCCTCCGGGCCGTCATGACCGCGGAGACGGATTTCGATCCCACTGACCGCGATTGCGTTCGCGATGCATGGATGCAGGCGTTTCGGCGGCGGGAAATTCTTCCCGACGATGCGCTGTTCTTTTCCGAGGAGGCGCTGTGCTGGCCAGCGCGAGGCGATGAAGTTCGAGTGAAGGGCCTGCCCTTTGGTGGCCCCCTGGGGCCGACCTACCAAGAGCGCCAGCAGACGGCGACGGTGCTCAAGGGGTTCATCGACCAGGGCGATCACAGAAGACTCCTCAGTCTGGCCCCGCGAGTGGACTACAGGATTCCGTCGTTTCATTCCCTCTACCGCATGAATATCGACGGCAGCGTTCGGTGGGATTTGGTCGTCGAAGTGGTACAGACGATCCCGGGTAGCTCCGCGACGTTTCCGACGCGAGGCGGCTCGACGATTATTATCTCCACCCACAGCACGGGCGGTGGTGGCGTCGCGGATTATGTCTTCGTGCGTTACGTCATTCCGAAGCCCCTGCACGGCGCCGAGGGCGCCCGGCGTGCCGCCGGGCAGAAGGCCTACCTCGAGCAGCTCGGCACGAAGCCGGGCGGTACCGAGCAGCTGCGCGTCAACTTCGCGCTCATCCATGGAGGTGCCTGAACATGGCGGTGAGAACGCGCAAGTCGACAGCCCGAACCTCCCCGAAGCGCCGCGCCGAGCGACCTCGTCCGACGACCGGACGCACGCGCGTCCCCTCGCGGCCTTCCCAGGGATCAGCATCCTCGCCCTCCGCAAATCCGAGTGGCACTGGGAACCTGTGGACGCCAGAAGCGGACGAGATTGGGATTCGGGTACGCATGTATCGTGTCGGCTTCGGCGACTTTTTCCTCGTGACACTTCTCGACGACAGCGGCAACGCGCACCATATCATCATCGATTGCGGAGTGTTCAAGGGCACCAGTCAGACCGGCGATATCGGCAGCATTGAGGCGGCGGTCGCCGACATGGTTGAGACGACCGGTGGTCATGTGGCCCTTGTCATCATGACGCACCGTCACGCCGATCACATCGCGGGATTCGCCCGGTGCGTCGACACCTTCAAGAAACTGACAGTGGGAGCGGTGTGGATGCCGATTTGGGAAAGCGAGTATGAGCCCACCGCGTTGCGATTCCAGGTCGAGCTGACACGCACCGCGCTCGCGCTCCGGAAACATTTTACTGCGCTCGGCGCGAATGTCTCTGAGGAGTACAACACCGCTCGCAAGTACATGGAGAACGCCACCGGCGAGTTCGATGCAGCCGGCGCCGCCGCGAAGGGATCTAACGCCGTAGCGCTTGACCTGCTCAAACATGGATTTGCTGGCATCACCCCGCGCTACTACCACGCGGGGGACAAAACTGACCTTCCGCAGGAGCTCGTCAACGCTGGCTTATCTTCGCAGGTCCTCGGTCCGCCGCCGGTGGCCGATATCGACCTCATGAAGCTGATGGACCTTCAGAAGGGGGTTGGACAGTACCTCACGGGCGACGGTGGTGAGAACGCAGGTCACTTCGAACCCTTCGGAGCTGAATGGGTTGTAGATCCGGAGCAACCGCCAGTAAAGGATCAGACCGATTTCTATCATCCGGAGACGTTCCGTGAGTGGGTGAGTGGACGTCAGCGCAAGTCCTGGGGACCCGTCACTCGGGAGGACGCACGTCGGGCACGCAAGAGTCTGGAACGGGCACTTCAGCAGTTGCAGCCGATTGCAGCGCTGACAGCGGCCAAAACGCTCAACGCATTTCTCAATAATCAGAGCCTCGTCGTCCTGTTCACATTCAAGAGCAAGAAGTTGCTTTTCGTGGGCGATGCGCAAGCAGGCAACTGGGAGCATTGGGTCTTCGCCACCGACACGCCCGACAAGAAGGCCAGCGGTACGATCGACCCGCCAGCGCGGCAAATCCTCACAAGCCTTGACCTCTATAAGGTCGGGCATCACGGCAGCGGAAACGCCACACCCAAGGCCGTCGCGGAGATGATGGGCACGTCGGGCCGTCCGTTCGTCGCGCTGTGCTCGACCGAAGCCAATGTCTACGGAACCGAGGATCCCGACGATCCGACGAAGGGTACCGAGGTGCCCCGCGGTCCGCTCCTCGACAAACTCGCCTCGGAAAGCGCGCTCGTGCGCAGCGATCAGATCGCCATCACCGTCAATGGAAAGCAGATCCAAGCGGCCGTGCCCGCGACCTTGCCCGATCCTCCACGTGGAGTCCGGCTGGTATTAGGCCCGATCTGGGTGGATGCCTATCTCTAATGATATTGGCGTTCTGCTCTCAGGCCGGATGGCGGATAGAGTAGGGCTTTAAAAGCGAAATCCGGGGCACTCAGTCCATCGTCCCTACAGCCTGCGTCAGGCGGTTGCTCGTTAGATGCGATTCGAGTCTGCGGGCTTGGTTACCAGCGCGATTGCCATTCCAGCTGCCAAATTTACGCCAGGAACGCCGGGATAACACGGGTTCGAATCCCCAACGGGATTTGGCATACAGACGTGTTTCCTGCACTGCCGTTTGAAGGGTTCGTCACAGCCTCCTGACGCTCAGCAGGATTGCGAGATTCGGCCGCTGCCGTACCAGTCCGACGCGCACCCGGAACCTTGAGGCAAGGCTCCAGCGTCTTCGACGAAGCCGCCGATTCCCGTACTCTGACGAGCTACCGCCGCGTACTCTCGGTGAGCGATGTGGACATCGGTGGACATGGACGAGACCGAAGGACGGTGAACGCTCGGCGAGTGGCCAGGCCTCGCGCGATGGGCTCGAGGCAGGGATCCCTCGCGACATCGGCGAGCGCCCGATCCGAAATGACGAGGTAGGCGTGGTCGCCGTGCCGGACGCGCGTCTCGAAATCGTCAACGCTCATCGCGGGAATGCGCCGATCGAGATTGAACGATAAGACGAGCTCTGGGACATCCATCGCATAGACTGGCGCAGGGGCATCGCCGACGACATGGCGGAGCTGGGCGAGGTCGGTCGTGGCATTGTACCGCTGCGTGTCGAACCTCAGAGCGAGCGCGCCGACCATGACGACGGTGCCCCACACGGTGGCGAACGCCCAGGCGCGCCGACGCTCGGGAAGCGTGGAGTACCACCACCCGACCAGGAGCGCTACGGGCGGGCAAAGCAGGAGATAGTACCGCTCGCGCTGCTCGTTCGAGATTGCGATGATGGCGAACACGGTCGCGAGCCAGACGAACAGGAACCGGAGCGGCGCCGTCAGGGCCGGTTCCATGGGCCGCCGTGCAGCTCGGATGGCCAGCGGGAACGCGACACACCAGGGTAGCGTCACGGCAAGCGGATGGCTGAGTCGCTGGGCCAAGGCTTGCCACCCCCAGTTGCGCCCGAAATACCAGGCCAACTGATCGCTGACGACAACCGCGTTGACAAATCTCTCCTCCCCGCCCCCCCGGGCGGCTATGAGCCACCACGGGACCGCAATCGCAACGAGGAGGATCCATCCGGGAATCGAGACCAGCCGCTCGAGGGCTCGCGGCCCATCGTTGGCAATGATGAAGACGATCGCGATCGTCAAGGGCAGCAGGCCGGCTGCGCCCTTGCTCCACGTGGCTAGGCCGATCAGACCGTAGAATGCGCTCACATATCGCGACCGACGTCCCCACTCGCTTGCCGCGAACACAGCGAGGGCTGCCGTAAGGACACACAACTGCACCATGTCGGGCATGGCCGAATGTGCGTGAGCATGGACGCCAACCATCGTGACGATGACCAGCAGCGCTACGCCACCGGCGCTCTGATTGAAGAGCCGTGCGCCGAGCCACCAGGTGAGCCATGCCATACCGATCGCGGCGAGTAATGACGGCAACGCTGCGGTTCGGACGCTGACGATGCCGCCGTGCCACGAGGCGAGAGCAATCAGCCAGGCCATGAGCGGCGGCTTCGCCAGATGTGGGAGGCCATCCGGCAACCGTGGTAACAGCCAGTGCCCATTGTCGAGTACATCGCGCGCGAGAACCGGAAATCGCGTGTCGTCGTTCGTGATGAGATGCCGCGCGCCAAAATTGAACGACAACACCCCGATACTAAGCAAGGCCAGAAGAACGAGGTGCCCCGTCCGCCCGGCGATCATGGCCGGCGGTCACGTTGGCCGTCGTATCGCAATGTGCGGCCGTTTGGCGAAGTGACGTCGGTGCTTGCCTCAGCTATGTTTCGAATCACGTCCACGATTCCTTGGGCAGATATTGCCGGCGCCACGCCTCAAACATGAGCAGTCCCCACAACACTTTGCGATGATCGCGGCGCCCGAGTGAGTGTTCGGCAATGAGTCGGCTGATTGTCTCGGGATTAAAGAGGCCGACTCTGGCGACAACCTCGGGTCGAAGCTGCTCCTCGAGCAGCGGACGAAGTGGGCCACGTAGCCACTCGGCGGTGGGAAGTGCGAAGCCGTGTTTGCGTCGCCACACGATCATCGATGGCAGCGAATCTTCCATTGCCCGTTTCAAGACGTACTTCATGGTCAACCGCCGCAATTTCAGCGAACTCGGCATTCGTCCCGCCAGTTCGACGATGTTGTGATCGAGAAACGGAGCGCGTACTTCAAGACTCGCCGCCATACTTGCCCGATCAACCGTCACGAGATTCTGTCCCGCCAGATAAAATTTGCAGTGCTGATAGATCGCCGCTGCGATGGGATCACCATCGCCGAAGCGAGACCGTAGCGCCTGAAGCGCCTCATACGGATTCGTGTCGGCGCAGCTCGCTGCAATCGAGGGCGCTAGGAGCGCCGAGCGCTCCCCAGTCGTGATCCCGCCAAGCCACACCTGTGTCCGTACGCCAGGCGGATGTTCGTGGCCGCGCAGAAATTGTCTGAGGAGAACGTCGATGGCGCCATAGCTGCTCGACGGCGCGCGGCGTTCAACGGCGCGGCGGATGACATCGATAAGCCAACGGGGGCAGACGTCGAGCCATCGGCTTGCACGCTCGGCCAGAAAACTCGGGTATCCGCAGAACAGCTCGTCGCCACCATCTCCGCTCAGGGCGACCGTGACCGCGTTCCGGGCGAACCGGCTCAGGGCGTACATCGGCAAGAACGAGGCGTCCACAAGCGGTTCGTCCATGAGGTCTCCGGCGTGCTCGATCAATGCGCGCGCGTCCGTCCACCCAAAGACGAGTTCGTGGTGATCCGTGCCGATGCGCTCCGCCACGAGTCGGGCATACATCCGCTCATCGTGGGTCGGATCCTCCACGCCGACACTGAACGTATTCAGGCGCTTGCCGCTCTCCCGAACCGCGAGCGCGGCGACGGCGCTCGAATCGATGCCGCCACTGAGCAATGCGCCTACTGGCACATCCGCGACGACCCGCCGACGAACGGAGGCCGCAAGCGCGCAGCGCAGGCGATCCACCCATTCCGCCTCGTCGACGCTGTGTTCGGGACGAAGCAGAATGTCCCAGTACTGCTCGAGCTTGGGCTCGGATCCCGCCGTCAGGGTCAGTCGGTGGCCGGGAGGGAGTCTTCGGACGCCTTCAATGATGGATTCCGGGTCCGGTACATATTCATATGCCAAGAACGACGAGAGGCCAGTAAGGTTCAGCCGCCTCGCAACCGCTCCATGCGCCAGCAGCGCCCTGATCTCAGAGCCGAAGACGAAGGCGCCAGGTGTGTCGGCGTAATAGAGCGGTTTTTCCCCCATGCGATCGCGAGCCAGCATCAGCCGTTCTTCGATCGCGTCCCAAATCGCGAATGCGAACATACCGTCCAAGTGCTCCACACACGAGTCGCCGTACTGTTCGTACGCGTGGACAAGGACCTCGGTATCCGATTGCGTGGCGAATGTGTGACCGAGACGCTCCAGCAGCGCCCGCAGCTCGCCGAAGTTGTAAATCTCCCCGTTGAGCGCCGCCCACACGGTGCGCGCCTCGTTGGTGACGGGCTGAGCACCCGTCAGATGGTCAACGATGCTCAAACGACGGACGCCAAGCGCAACAGCTCCGTCGATGAAATACCCTTCGGAGTCCGGGCCGCGATGGCGCAACGTCGCTGCCATCCGCCGGACGGTCTCCTCACGATTACCGTGCGGTGGACGCTGCACGAAACCGACGAGACCGCACACGGTAGCCCTAGCGCTTCCTTGTTCCGACGTGGGATTCAGCGACAAAAGCGGAGACGGATCGCGAGCCGTCTGCGGACCGCACGCTCATAACCGGGTCTATGCGAGAGGACACAGCGACAGCAAGATTAGAACTGTCGCGTCGCCGATTGCAACAAAAGCAACGTGAAGCGGTCTTAATTCCAGCTTCAGAGTTACTTCATGTCTGCGGTGCGTTTGAGTCTCGGGGTCCGTCCAACCCCAATGAGCAGGTCGACGAGATCCCAGCGACGCGACTCCACGGCAATGGCGAGCGCCGCATAACGGCGAGCGTCAGATGCGCGGTTGTATACCATCCGTTATGACGTTGCTCGCCGTCGGAGCCACAACACGATCCGTGACCGATACCAATAAAGTGGGATGATCAGCGCCGCGAGTACGGCGATCAACAATAGCAATTCGGCGTATTGGGCCGCGGCGGCCTTCGCGCCGCCCGCAGAGAGCATCCACGTCCCTGGCATCCGACCTAACGTTGAGACGACAGCAAAGAGCCAGAACGGCATCGGACTTACACCGAAGAGGTAGCACAGCGTGTCCTTCGGTAGGCCGGGGACCAGGAAGATGATGAGGCACAGGATCGCGCCCTCAGCCTCGACGACGAAGTCAAGACGCCGCCAAACGTCGGGTCCTGTCACCCTTGTCACGAAAGACGCGCCGAGTCGTCGACCAAGCCAAAACGCGAACAGCGAACCGATAGTGAGGCCGATCGTCGAGTAAGCGAATCCGAGCCACTGACCAAAGGCGAACCCACCCAGCACGCCCGTCACATCACCCGGAATCGGGGCAATGATGACTTGCAGTGCCTGGATCGCGATGAACACGAGCGGCGCGAGGACACCATATCGCTGCAGAATCTGATGCATGAACTCACGATCGGTATAAAGACGGAGCAGCCACTGAAAAACGAAGGGCTCAGACCATGCGAGCCACGCGAACAACGCCAGGATCGTCGCGAGGCCCGCGAGTAAGATAACCAGACGGTTCCGGAAGTCGCGACGATTTTTCGTCATCTCACTAAATCGACCAAGAACCCATCGCGACGGCGCGCTTGTAGTGAACTGTCCGGCTGTCCGCTGTCGTCTTTACGGCTGAAAGTAGATATCGAAACGTGCGGTCGGATATAGCAGCGCACGCTCGTAGGGCTGTACTGGCGTCGCCCCGGTCAGTTGCACGCCCGACGTGGTGGGATTCGCGAGCTCATAGCTGAGGTACAAGTCGACATCCGACATCTGGAACGGAAGCAGAAAGACGCCGAAAAAGGGTACCTGGTCCCCACCATCCGACGTGAGCGTCCCGGTGATCGTGCCGTACGGCAAGCCGTGGAGCGCCGGAGAGAAGTCCATCTGGCCGCTGAAGCTCCCCTTCATTACCACCGTTTCGCGAGCGTCGACCTGGTCAGCATTGATCGCATCGGCCGTCACGACGGAAAACCGCCCGCTGATCGGACCGAGCCCGGTGATGAGACTCACCCGGTCGGCTCCGGTCACGTTGATCACGCACTTGGCTGGCGTTTCGGGCAGCACGGATATCGGCGCTGCGAATTGCGCCGGACAGAGCGGCGTGCCAGGATCCACGAATCCCATCATCTGCGACGTCGACAACTCACTGGCGCTCGGGCCGCGAAGGCGAAATCGCGCGTTTTCGTTCAGCTCATAGACGTGGGCATTGGCGACCAAGCCTTGCGCATGAACCGGTGCCGTGAGCGTGAAGGATAACCCCAAGAACGAAAGCGACGCCGTCCCGACCAGCAGACCCTTCAAGCCGTTCATTGCGTCCCGCCTCCCCGGAGTACCTCAGTTCAAGGAGCGACGGGGCGCGACCATCGCTGGGGTCGAGTATCCTGCAACGTAACGGCCAAAACCTATGACAGCGCCTATGCTCTCTAGTTCGTTCGCATTACTGGCCGTCGATCGTGGGCCGCCCGCTCTCGACACTGGACAATACGCAACCGGCTGACTGGCACGACCCGGCCACGTCCTGAGCAGGTCGTCGCTCCACGAAAGAGGGCGGACACTTCCGCCGTCGCAGTTTAAATCGACGACGGACTCGCATGCTCTAAATGAATGTCCCTGGAGACGTCTTAAGCCTCGCGCGATTCTTAACGCTTCTTCATTTTCGTGGTTGTTTCATTCGTACTGCGGCCATGGTGCTAGAACCGAGACCGGTGCGCACATGGGCGTGGTCGCCACCGCCCTGACCCAGCTCACCTCGCAGGTGATCAACGGTCAGAACCAGGTCGCAGGTCCGTTCATGTCCACCGTGCCTGCGCCGCCGTCGGGCTGGACCGCGTACGCGCTCACGTCCAACACGACGACGGGCGTGTTTACGATCTCGGCTAACGGTGACGCGACCACCGTCAGCCTGCCCTAACGAATCGGCCTGCGTTCTGCACTTCCGGGGAGGCGATCGGCGCCTCCCCGGAATTTCTTCGCGGAGAACGATTCTGATCACCACTCTCGGCATCGTTGCCGTCGCGGTTGGGCTTGTCTTCTTGGCGCGCTGGGAGCTGAAACGACACTGCGTACGCTGGGCGAGCGGGGGGCATAGGCTCTGCGTTGAGTACAGATAACCAGGGCGTGAATTCTTCTGCCGGCATGGCGCACTGTTTCGCTTATGAACCTGATCGGTGTTTGCGCCGTTGGCACTGGGCGAGTCACACCTGACCACCGTCCAGGCTATCCGCATTTTGCTGTCGACGGTCCTCACGGATGCGCTTTGCGATGCTTGCCTCGCCGAAGCCTGCGACACCACCATTAGCGACATGCGTACGGCGACGGAGGCGCTGCTGAAATCAGATGGCGCATTCGACCGCGGCTGGTCGTGCGCGATTTGCCGCCGCACGGTGCCGACGATCTTCTACCGTCCTGCACGTCGGCACTAACGCGCCGCGGTCCGCGTTTCGTGTGCTCTTTCGGATTCGGGACGCCCTGGGTGATCGTCCGGGCGATCGCGGCCATGCTGCCGTCGCCCCACAGCCATTTGCCCTTCGTGAGATCGGATCCGAGCGGCGTGCCCTCCGCGTTGGATCCGTGGCTTGCCGCCGCGTCGGTGGCGAATGGCCGTGAATTGGGCGAGAAGGTCGGCTTCTCGAGCCCAGTGTTAGCTGACTGCGGGACCGGAATCGGTCCCGCCGCGCGGCCGTTGCAACACCGTTATCTCCTACGGGACCGAAATCTGTCCCCTCACGGCTCCGCGAGCCCTCCCTCGTAGGTCCGCCACCGTGTACGCTTCGTCTACCGCCGAGACGGAGACGAGTCGATGACCGCGGATCAGTTCAACTTGAAGGAGATGGCCCAAATTGTTGGCGGTATCGCCGTTGTCGCGCTGCTTCAGGTTGGGTTGTTGTCTCCCGATACGCACGACTTCGTCGGGAGCTGGCTCGTCACGGCGCTATTCGGTTCGATCTACGCCGTGATCGGCGGTGCAACGACGATGACGTTCGAGAAGCGGCGCCGCTCGTCGACGATGGAGTGACCACGCCCACCGTTGTCCGTCCGGTTCGCGCTGTTCGGGCGCTCGTGCTCGTGCGTCACTCGAGACACTTGTGCGGCCGCGCTCACGTCTCCCCGAAGGGCGCGGTTGGCAGCGAGGCAGGTCGCCTCGCGTTCTGTGATGCTGCGAACACACTACTACGTCGCGACGATCTCTGGCGAGGTCACAGCCAACTTGCTGCCTCCGGGTTCTCGTACGCGAGCGCCTCGCGCGCGATCGGATGGTTGAACCGCACGCTGAAGAACTTCGGGTTCACCGAAGCGCGCCGCAGTATCTCGATGATTAGACGATCAACCTCCTCGATCACGAAGTGATATGTCGGTGGCATCTGCACCGGGCCGGTTACGGGGCCGGCGTCGCCCGACTTCCAGGCAACAGTGGCGATCATCCCCTGATCGACGATCTTGTCAGGGTAGCGAATCGACTCAAAGTCGTGGAGCGCCTGGACGGTCCGGTCGAAACGATCTAGTGCGGGAGTGTCCTCCTTTGTCCGGAACGCCCGCCAAAGCTCGCGGAGATCGTGGCTGAAGGGGCGCTTGCTCATTTGCTCGACCGGAATCGTGCCAACGAGAGCGGCCTTGAGGTACAACTCGACCGCGTGATGAAATAGATTGCCGTGGATCGGCACGAGCCGGGTCTTTGCCGCCATCCTCGCGCCGACGTAATACTGCGTCGCGAGGTCCGCGAACCGATACTTGAACTCCCCGTTCCGGTTCACTTTAGCCTTCGGGCCGCGCGGGTCGACGGTGTCGCCGTAGATGGCGGCGATCAGCCCAGTCTCAATCGGGTCACCTCGGCCCTGCAGGAGCTCCAGGCGGCCTCAGCCTCGTGTTGTGAAAGGCCGTAACGCGCCATACGCCGGTTTCCTTCACGAAGACACGGAGGCTGAGCTCTTGGTGCGGGCGCAACTGCTGTCCGTCAAACCTGACGACCCCACTGAGCTCATTGGTCACGTGAACGATCGCCACATCTGATCTGATAAATCTGATGGTCACATTCACCGGCTTGAGAGTGGCCTCTCTATTTCTGCCCTGAAAGAGGGCGGCTAGCCCTTTCTCGATTTCCGCCGCTCCCTTGTACTTCTCCCCCATGACCGTGACGAAGTCGGCGTCGGCGGTATACATGCGCGTGGCCGCTTGCGCATCGTGGGCGTTGAAGCCTGCGGTCGTCTCCACGATTATCTTCTTAATCGCCTCCTCGTCTTCGCGGCCACTCGGAGGCTGCGCGCTTCCTATCATCGCGTAGCTCACAGCGAGGCCGACAGTCGCGGCTGAGACAATCGCCATCAATACCCTTGGGCTCATTGCGGACCCCCGCCGACAAGATGCGAAGCACGATGGCTGCAACCGACTTGGGGTTGCTCAGCACCGACGCGATCTTCTGCCAGCCGTCGATCCTGCGCAACTTGATCTGCCCGCTGGCTGCGCATGGGCCGAAGCTCACGTAGGTCGGCAGGGTCGCGGGAGCATCATCAGCAGCCACTCTACGCGACGCCACTGAAGATCTCTTCATCTTCATAGAACCGATCACCGGTGCCGGTGCAGTCTTCGGCGCGCGTATGGAGGCCTTAGTCGGCTGTGCCTTCCACTTATTCGCCCGATCGGCTCACGCCGCTCGCCGGAGGTATTCGTGATGGAGCCCACCCACGCGGGGCACCTCCACCACCCTGCCCTGGCTCGGCGGCTGCACACTCCGTGGCTCGGGTGCGTCCTTGGCCAACGATAAGTGGGTCCGGATCGCGTTGTAGTAGTCTGCGTACTTCGACAGGATCCCCAGCAGATGCCGTTCGCCGATCACCACGACATGGTCGAGGCATTCGCGTCGAATCGATCCAATCACGCGCTCGGCATAGGCGTTTTGCCAGGGTGACCGTGGCGCAATGACCGCTTCCCGGATGTCCAACGTCTTCGCCTGACGCGAAAATCGTTCTCCGTAGGCCTGGTCTCGGTCACGGATCAGATAGCGTGGCGCCTCCTCTAGCCCGCACGCCTCGATCAGTTGCCGCCCCGTCCAATCCGCGGTCGGATGTTCCGTGACATTGAAATGCACCAGCCGCCGCCGATCGTGGCGCAGCACCACGAGCACGAACAGGACCCGAAAGGTCGCCGTGGGTACGGTGAAGAAATCCAACGCGATCAGATCCTTGGCGTGATTCTTCAAAAATGTGCGCCACGCCTGCGACGGCGGCCTCCGAGGCCGGAGCATGTACTTCGAAACCGTCGCCTGCGATACCGTCAGGCCCAGCTTCAGCAACTCGCCATGGAGCCTCGGCGCACCCCAGAGAGGATTGGCGCGGCTGATCCGCCGAATCAGATCTCGGAGCGCCGTCCTGATCGCGGGCCGACCGCGTCGGCGCCGACTCTTCCACGCCCAGTAGCGCCTGAACCCCTGCCGGTGCCAGCCGACCACGGTCTCTGGCCGCACCATCCGCAGCGAATTCCGCCAGCTCTTCCAGAGCCTCGACAACACGACCCAGAAGATCCGGTCCATAGCCGTGAGCCGGGGCCGCGGCTGGCACGCCTTCCACACAGCGAGTTGCTGCCGAAGCGCGAGGTTCTCCAGCGCCAACTCCCGGTGCGTGCGAACCGCGGATCGCAGTGTCCCAATGAGGATCCCAAGCCATCTGACCATGACTGGCCAAATAGCCTGATCCGTTCGAAACGCGCAAGAGAATCACGACGGACGAGTTTTTAGAAGGGACAGGGCGACAGAGAACCCGATCCGGAAGCGCGTAGCGCGACCGCTGCATGCCGTTCGGCCAGCGCGGCCGTTCAAGCACCATGACAGGCGCGGCTCTGCGGGCCTGGCGCGGTGCTTGTGGTCGCGTGG
>Ga0207684_10000832_pt1 | contig 35561 bp, 36 predicted proteins | sample KBSK5501metaG_FD_184342 | JGI IMG/M metagenome (GOLD analysis project Ga0207684, IMG submission 184342) | Corn, switchgrass and miscanthus rhizosphere microbial communities from Kellogg Biological Station, Michigan, USA - KBS K5-50-1 metaG... | ecosystem: Host-associated > Plants > Roots >... | reverse complement strand
TTTGCATTGCCACCACCGCGCCGAAGGCAACCAGAGCCAGGATCAGCGCGTACTCCACCAGGCCCTGACCCGCATCGTCTCTGTGCAGCCGGTTCAGTGACTTCCGAATCTGATCGATCAATTTTTCTCCTTGGGTCGAGCTATTCCCAGTGCCTGGGGAAGCGTGAAAATGCTCACTCATCTCGTTGCAGTTCAAATCTTGTCTATCCGGGCTCTCGTGCGAAACGTCGCGCACAGGAGCACGGACAAAGCGAGATTGTTTTTCTTCGCGACTACGGGATGTACGTGCTGAGCACCGTACCAATGCCGGTGAAAGCGTTGTTGATGTCGTTTGCCAGCGTTTGCATTGCCACCACCGCGCCGAAGGCAACCAGAGCCAGGATCAGTGCGTACTCCACCAGGCCCTGACCAGCTTCGTCTTTGTGCAGCCGGCTGAGAGACTTCAGAATCAGATTGGTCATTGTTTTCTCCTTGGGCTGAGCTATTCCCGTCGCCCGGGGAAGCGAAGAGATGCTTCAGGTATTGCGCTAGCTGTTCATCTCGTTTGTCCGTGCTCCCGCGCTTAACTTCTCGCACAGAAGCCCGGACAAGCCGAAACCGTTGTCTTTCCCGCGACTACGGGACGTAAGTGCTGAGCACCGTACCAATGCCGGTGAAAGCGTTGTTGATGTCGTTGGCCAGAGTCTTCATTGCGATCACCGCGCCGAAGGCAACCAGAGCCAGGATCAGTGCGTACTCCACCAGGCCCTGACCAGCTTCGTCTTTGTGCAGCCGGCTGAGAGACCTAAGAATCAGATTGGTCATTGTTTTCTCCTTGAGGGTTTTCAGCTGTGAGGGGTTTTCAGCTGTTTTCCAGCGCCCGGGGGAAGCGTGGTGGTTATGCCCTGCACCCTTAGCAGAGCATGTAGCGGGCCAAACCTACAAGCGGAAGAGGAGTTCCAAATACGACGCGCATCTCCCTGTTGTGGCGCAACTTAAGGCCGAAGACGGTTTCAACAAACCGACTTGGACGGTTGGACACAGCTTCCCTCCCTTTTTTCTGATACCTCGCGTAACGGGTAGAACACGCCGCGCGTGTACATTTGTTTACAGTAGTGCGCTTTTGGGAGTAGGCGCTTGCCACTAGTAAGTCTCGCTGCGATAGCATGTTACCTGGAAAGCGCACAAAGTCACCTCGCGCTATCGCGGGCCGGATCGAGGGGGGAATCTCAAACAGTTGAATCGCGCTGGCAGTGGCGGAAATCAGAATAGCGCCTTCCTGCTGAGGTACGACTGATGCCGACCGTAGTCAGCTACATCGGCAAGGTGCCGCCGAAGGCCTGCGTGGCGTTGGTCTACAAAGCTGTGCCGGAATTTGCTGGCAGCGGCGGTGGAACCCCGGTCACGCCAGTGCCGGGTAGCGGTCGTGCTTCACCATGGCACGGTGGGCTCGGCTTACTCGGAAACGATCAGCGCCCAGGGCGGTAGCGGCGGCTACGTTTACGCGCTGCAAAGCGGCGCGCTGCCCACGGGTACGAGCCTCAACACGGCGAACGGCATCATCAGCGGCACGACCAGCGCGGCAGCTACCTACTCCTTCACCATCAAGGTTACGGACACTCTAGGCAACACCGGCAGTCAATCGTTCAGCATCACCGTGGCGACTGCGGCCTCCGGAGGCGGGGCGTTCACTTTTCTCAATTGAGCCTTTCGTGCGGAAACTTCTCGCGTACCAGTACCAGGAGAACCAGACCAAACTGCTCCAGAAATAAATACCGGTCGCGGAAGGGACTTGCGCCCGCAGGATGAGCAGGATCAGGAAATTCGATTGCCCGCGCCATCGGCTTACATGTGTGGGCGGTTCAGCGCACCCGTCGTACACTCCATTCGCGAGAAACCCTTCGCGTACCAGTACCATGAGAACCAGACCAGACTGCTCCAAAAATAAATCCCGGTAGCAGGCGGAACCTGCGCCCGCACGATCAGCAACAACAGCAAATCCAAACCCACAAACAGAAGGATCACTAGCTGCGATGTGACCTTTAGCTTCGTCCGGTTGACCCACAATACGCCCTGCAGAATGGCGGGGAGTAAAACCACCTCATCCGTCATCCAGGAATACGGCGTGGTAAGCAGCGCCACCACCAGAAGCGCCGGGCCGTGTCTGCGCCAACTCCATGTCTGCCGATTCTTCCAATAGAACATTGCGGACCACAGCAGCCCGAGGCCCGTCGGCACGAACTGCACCCAGAAGTATCGCCGGAAAAAAATCCCCCGTATCATTCCGCTCAACGCGGGGATGAACTCGTGCTGTATCGCTTGCTGCTCCAGCATCTCACGGTAGTGCTGGAAAATAGCGGGATCGAGTGCGATCGCAATCGAAGTCGCGAGCAAAAATGCGGTCGCGAACCCGCCCAGCAACGACCATCTCTTTCGGGTCACAATCCAGACCGCCAAAATCGGCCACAGCAACGTGAAAATATGCGGTTTCGCCAATGGGATCAGCAACGCCGCTCCCGCCAGGAAGGGGTGGTCCTGCTCCAGCAGAAGGAAAAGAGCGATGCCCAGCAACAACACCATCCCCATCTGCCCCGCCACCAGGCAGGCTGCAACCGGAGCGAAGAGGTAGCCGATCAGCAGGAAAGCATTGGATGGACGGGGGCGTTCCCGATCGCCATACATGCGCCATGAGATCCGTATCGCAATCACCAGCGATCCCAGCAAAATCGCCAGCCAGGCCACCCAAGCCCAGAATGCGCTGAGCAGCCCCAGTGGCAGCACCATCCATACCGACCAGGGCGGAGTGCGCAGCATCAGCGGCCGGTCGGAGTTATATCCCTGACTGCGCTCCAGCGCCAGCACGCTCGGCACCGAGTAAGGATTCTGACGGTGTGCCAGGAGTGTTCCCGCTGCCCAGTATTGGATCGAATCCCGCCCCGATACGCTGGATCGTATCTTCTGCTCATGGGCAGCGAGAAACCACACAAGGAGGCAGACTAATGCCAGGTTCACTACGATTTTCAACGTCTTCATGGGCTCCCTATGGTGAGGGCTTCTCTCTGTTAGGGCATGTGAGGTCGTTTCGGACCATGAATAAGAAGTGCCAGCTTGTAGCGGCGGTAAGCATCGCGCAGGCGCGATACTTGCGCACGATGTAATCGGCCATGGGATCGCGCACCAGAGCGGCTGCCGGGGTATTGGGCCATGCCTCGGGAATATGGTCAGCGAACGCGGGTTCATACAACACAATTCGCGTTGGATGAGCTGAGAATTCTGACAGCATCTCGTGCACCTGTTGGTCGCTATGCATTCCGGGTTGATGATACTCGTAGCGACTCGGGCTGTAAGTTTCCGTCATGTAGTAGTAAGTCGACCCGTATGGGTAAACGAGAATTCTTTCTCCCGGAGCCGCGAAGGCTTGAATATACTCGATCACCATGTCCTTGGTGTGCGTCCTGACAGTTCCCCGACGGGTGTAGACCGTGTTAGCTGCCATTGCTTCAAACAGGAGCGGCTGCGCTGCCATCGCCAACAACGACATGGAGAAGCAAAAACCGAGGACTGGGGCCGCTCGCATAAAGAATCGGTCGCGAATACTTCGCCCATCCACCAGCCAGGCCAGCGCCAGAAAGAATATCGGCTGCAAAAACATGAAGTGAATATAGTCCGCCCTCGCCGCAATGACGGAAAGCCACAGTCCTGAGATGGTGGCTGAAGTCAAGACGTAATAGGCCCAGTCCGGGCCAAGGGTGCGCCTGCGCCATCTCGGAACGGCCAACCGAATTAGAAGCGCCACACCAAGCAACGGCAGATAAGGAACCCAGGAGCGAGGGCTGAACACCAGCCTGGTAACGAGCTGCCTGGGTATCGAGCCTGTATGGAAGATGCTGTGCAGAGTTTCATTGGACATGTTGCCGTAGGCATAGGGAACTCGATTGGACGCGGAGTAATGGTGGAGCGGCCAGAACCAATCCGCCAGCATTGTGGTCAGTGCGTGGTGGCTGGCGAAGTAGATCAGCGTGAGCAGAAATGGCCATGCGAACCCGAGCACAATCGCAATCAGCCGGCCGCGAGTAAAGAGTTTCCGCTGCTGACCGCCTAGAGTGATAATGACGAATCCCGTGGCCAGTCCGAGCAGGAGGCCTGCCCCTTTGGATTGCTCAAACAAGGTCGTCAGCGACGTGAAGGACGCGGCGGCGAAGGCCCATCCTGCTTTCGGGGTTTCCAACAACCGCACGGCGCAATACAGGGCAAGGCAGGCCCAGAGCGTGCTATCCCAATTGTGCAGCACGACAAAACGTAATGGCAGCGCAGTAACCGTCATCAGGCCGGTAACCAGCAGACTGGCTTGCCGCGAACACACCCGCCGTGCCAGCAGATAAGTGACCGGTGAAAATGCCGCCCCGACGAACGCGAGCGCCGTGTGCGCAACTAGATACGAATCCCCGAAGACTCGGAACACCAGGGCGAGGAGATAGTATGACCCTGGCGTGAAGAACGAAAAGAAGTCTCGATAGAGGACCTGGCCATCCAGTATTCGTTGCGCTCCTTGCAAAATGATTCCTTCATCGAGATCGATCCAGGTCGCGCGGCGGAAGATACAGAGATAAAGAAATGAGAGCAGAAAGATCAAGAGCGCAATGTGAGGCTCCGTGCGCGATCTCTCCGGCAAATAAACGCAAAAATCTGGGCTGGGAGCCGGTTGGTCGTCTTGCTCCGCGACAGTTTGCATTCGAGTAAGTATCTTCAACTCAATCCCCGCGCGAGCCTGTGCGCTATCGCCGCTAGTGGGCGGCGTTTGGGATATAGGCAGCACCTGCGTTTTTGCACTGGAAATACCTCACGGGTGCGTACTGGTGCCCCATCACATCGATCAGTTCGACCGACCATTTCCCGTCCTGGCGCAAATGCTTGAGCTCGTCACCCAGGAGTATCAAGTCAAAATACTGACCCTGGGCCAACTCTTCCATGCTTCCCGCCCGCCATTTCACAGAATTGCCAAGCTGTGTAACGACAAATGGATTCGAAACCAGGACGGGCTTCCCACCTAGAACCAGAGCGCTGACATTTTCAGATAAGATTCGATCACCCCCAAACGTGCGAACGAAGTCATACGCTGCGGCGCATCCACTGTCTTCTGCGACAACGTCCCGCCAAGCTCGCTGGGACACCCCCGTAAAGACAGCTGACAAGGAAAGTAATCCCACGGCAAATGCCCGAGCCAGCAAGTCATTCGTGTCAAAGAGATATGAGAGGGCAAGGCCACATAGTATGCAAACGGCTGCCGTCCATTCCAGAAAGTGGTTCGTGTTTGAACCGAGCTTCCCCGCGGACAGTGCTGAAAACGTGCACAGCGCCACATAGAAACAAGCCAGGCGATAGCGTTCGGTCCACCGAAATCCTCTGGCAAGCGAATAGAAGGTGATTGCGAGAAGCAGCAAGCAGCCGTAAACCGCATAGTGGACTGCAAAAACAAGGGCGCGTATCAAACTGTAAGGATCGGGATGTGTTATCAGCAAGGCAAAAACAAAGTCTCGCCCTAAAACGACTGTGCAGATGAGGACGGCGCCGCAGGTAACTCCAGCGAGCAGGAATGCCCGTCCGATTTTCTTTTGCGCCAGCAACTCCAGGAAGGCTGCCGCCGGGGCGGCGACTGCGGTCGGCTTCGTTAGAAGGGCTAGACCGAAAACCAATCCTGCTAAAGGCCAAGCGCGCGGAGATTTCGTAAATATATACAGTCCGAGCAAGCTGAGAAGAATTGCCCAGAAATCAACCCTAAGAACCGGAAGCCAGTAGTACACCAAAGGAGAGCACAAAAATGACAACGCCACCAGAAAACCAACATCCCAGCGATTGCCTAATGTTTTGGTGATGGCAGCGATCAGGAAAACGGTTCCGGCTCCGGCCATTAGAACCAGTAGACGCGGGCCAAAGAGAGATAGGCCGAAAATCTTGACCCCTACGGCGCTCAGAAAGTATCCGACCGGGCCGTAGCAGTTCAGGGTGTAGGGAAAGCTGCCCGGAGCCGGATAGGGTGTTAGCCGGTGAACGATCAGCGATGCTGCGTTAAGGATATTGCCCTCTTCGTAGTCTACCTGGAACGGAAACGCAGCTCGCTCATAACTGTACGCGAGCCTAATAGCGAGGCAGGCAAGTCCAATCAGCAACGGCAGAGCCCTTCGGAGCTTGTGGGAGCCCTCAGAACTCAGCCCGGATTCATTTGCCATTCGGAATACCTGCCAAACTCCCCGCTGGATTTGCGTCGGCGAAAGGCCGTGAATCTCCGCTCTGCGGATACGCCTCGAGCTTCGGAGGCACCGCATCCGCCTTCAGGAGCCATACGCGGCGGTTACTGTAGTAGCGCAGCAACTCTCCGTTCTTTTCGGCTCCCATATCGCGCGCCCAAACAACTCTCTGCCGGTCAATGTCAGCCCCGTTATAAACCCAGTCGAGCAACGGGTCGTGATTCGCACGATAACGCACTAGCACTAGTTGAGGTCCGGGAAACGATCGAAGATGCGTTTCCAAAGCAGCACGCTCCGGTCCAATGGCTGCCCATGACCCCGGCTCAGGAGCAGCCGCAAGAATGTGCGTCTGCACCGGAATCATCAAGATGCACATCACTGCTGTCGCCCGCACCAGAAATTGACCAGTGGGTCTCCCTTCCCAGCGCCAAGTCCGCAAATGCCGCATGCCTTGCAGGATAACAGCCAGCATCACAGCAACGATCGGCGCAAGATAGTTGATATTGAAGAATATGACGAGTGCAGAACCGGCGAGTCCCGCCGCGCCTGCGATTAACAAAAACCGCATTCGCCTGTCCCGCAATACCTTGGGCAGCAACAACAACGGGGCCGTGAGCAATGGAGCGACATAGAAAGCCCAGGCCCGAGCAGTCATCTTCCCTAGCTGTAGAAAGACTCCCGAAACCGTGCGTGCCCGGCTAAATTCCCTGAGTTCGACGTTGTAAAAATCGTAGATGACTTTGTGCCGGTAGATCGGCTCAGGGTAAGCCGATTGCCAATAAAAATAGCGCGCCACGGCGTAGGTCTCACGGTTCACCCGCTGCGGCATGGTAAAGGGATTCCCGGTCACGCGCCAGAAGTAATAAGTAGTGGCCGCACCCGCCAGCGCCAGCACCAGCAGCATCGGAAGCGCGATGCGCCCGATGAGTTGCAGAGTCGGCAGCGGGTTCCGAGAGGACTTATTTTGTACGGCCCACCAACCCAGCCTCGCCGCCACGACTAGGCTCAGGATCAAACCTTCGTACGGTCGGGTGTTGGCAAGCATGGCGACGCCGATCGCCATCAGGACCGCGTCGCCCACGCGCTGCCGACGCATGATGCGCGGCAGTGCGCCTAAAACCAACGCCCCGCCGGTCGCCGCCAGAGTGCCTCCCCAATAGCCGTTGTCCCAATAGCTAAACACGCCAAAGCGCAGCACCGGCAGCATCCCGCCGAGCAGCGCCCACGACGGCGGAAACCAGGCTTGCAGCATCCAGCAGATGGCTGCGCACATTACGCCTGCACTCAGCCACATGCCCCAGAATGGATGTCCAAAAACGACCTGGCCGAAGGCCAACACCAATCCCTGAAGCGGTGGATACATCGACGCATAGGTCGGATGAAAGATGACGTGGAATGTTTCTAGATGCACCCACATCGGGTGAGTCGGGTTCGCCAGCCGTCCGTGGGCGAAGGTATCGCCAGCCAGAAGAAAACTGAACTCGTCATTGATGAACGGCTTGGGAATCGGCAGCCACGGCAGCAAGGCCGCGCGCATTGCCAGCGCGGAAAAACCGCAAAGCAGAACGCTCAGGGTGCGCCTTCGGGCCACCGCGGCCAGCGCTTGTTCTGCTCGCTGAAACCAGCGCGCGCCCAATTGCGGCCACACCAGGGCCACCAGCAGCGCGAGTGATACAAGCAGACCTTCAGGCCCAATGTGAGCAAACATGAGACAAACTCGATTCCAGAAAGTTTTGGCCGCGCTTAACTCAGGGGCACGAACTGGGGCGCACGGACTAGAAAAAGAGCCTCTGCGACTCCGCCAAAGCGGGCATTACTGGCCCATCACATTGCGCGTCAGATGTCCCCACCAGTCCCCCGCCGAGCGCAGCGCTTGCCGGAACGAATTGCTGCTCCACTCGTACTGGGTCGTCCACGCGCCCGACACATTCCATGTCGACCCTAGTTTTTGCCAATAATAGCGGCGAATGGCTTGGTCGTTTGCCACCGGCCCGACCTCGCTCGCTGAAACCGAGAATTCCGGGGCCGGTTGGTCTGGAAGCCGATGAGCATAGCCATATTTCCACTGCACCTGTTTGACGGCGCACTTCCAATACGCCTCAGCGATCTTTCTTTCCGAAGCGCGCTTTGCAGGGGGAAGTCCCGAGCCGTCGAAGAATTCGATTGGCATATCCGGCCGCAAGCGGAACTCGGAGCGGATCGCGCCATACGCGATTATGGCCAGCACAAGTACGACGATGATTAAGATATCGTGTTTTCGGCGGACTGCCATAATGCCTACTCGCGGTGCTCTGCACCTCCGGGATCGTCCCCTGTCCTTTCCAACAGAACGCTGATCCGGTCGCTATAAATAGTCTTCCATTTTGGATCGTGTTCCAAGACGTACGTGAGCGGCTCATGATGGGGGAACAGAACATACCGGGCTTTGTACTTATCCAGGAGCGGTTCCGGGTCTTCAACCCTCAGCAAAGCGAGGTAATCTTTAAGCACTCCGGTGTAGTCAAAGATATCGGCGCGCCCATCGACAAATACCTTCAGATTAGGATCCTTCCAGTTGATGTAGCCGCCCCACAGATAGTAGTTCACAATGGGCCCCGAGGGGGGGTGGGCCTGCAGGTACGAAATGGCTTGGAGCGGGTATTGATCGTCCACCGAACTCTGCAGCCGCGACTCGCGAGGCCAATAGTGTACGACTGCCGCGATCACCAGTAGGATCGCGAACGTATTGATTACCGGAGTGTCGAGTTCGGGACGGTACGGTGGCACAAAATCCAGAATCTTCGCCAGCGCGGGCGCCACCACGATCCCCAGCAGAAACAGAAACCGGATGTACGTCAAACCGCTATAGAGGGCAAACAGGACCAGCGCTAGTTCCGACAAAGTCCAACGGCGAGGGCGCAGGAGCGCGCTGACTAGCAGAACGATGAGGAGAACGATCACAAACTTCCCTCGTGCGTCATGAAAATTTACCGACACCCACTCCGTGACGTGCTCAATGTTGAGCTTCTGACGAAAGGCAAGGTCGAGCGGGTAAAACACCAGACGCGCTCCAAAGGGATTCACGAACAGCGAAGCCACGCTCGCACCCCAGGCGAGCAGCAAGTTTTTTCGCTGTGATGGTGTCCAGGGTTCGCTCTCGACCATTCCCCATTTCAACCGGACCAGCCCCCCCGCGACAATTGTCGAAAAGATAATCATCCCGATCGACCATGATCCGTGCGTGTTCACCCAAAGGCAGAAAAGGGGCGGAAGCAGCCACAGGGGAGCGTGACCGTTCCGGCGGAAGCGCTGAAGAATGATCAGCAGCAGCACCAGATAAGCGTAGCCAAACAGAATGGTGCGCGGGCCGAAGGAAACCCTGCCCAGGAAAATAGCGTACGACGAAGCCAGCACTGCCGCTTTGTAATTGCCGCATTCCCGGTAACAAAGATACAAGACGCCAAGAAAAATCAAGCTCAGAACGGCAACCGATAGCGCATCGATTCCGCGCAGGCCCAGTGCTCGCCACGCGAAATAGTAGGGTAGCTCCGCCAGCCATTCGTGATTCATCCATGGATGGCCCGGAACCGTAAAGGAATACATGTCATAACCCGGAAGACTGTGATGCTGCACCAGGTACTCGGCATTGTGCAGATGCCACCAGATGTCGGGGTCGGCGACGATACCGTGCGCCAGAGTAAATACGAGCGTAAGAACGACAAAGGTGAGAACCACGGGAAAGGAAATGATCGTGCGGTACCAGCTCCGCCAGTCCAAGCGATCTGTGGGGGATGGTGCTGCTTCTATGGCGCCAAGCGGCTGAATGGATGGCTCTTCAACATCGTCTCCTGTATGCACAGACACGATCCCCAGACCTACTCCGAGCAATTTCGGTGCCAAGATTCCAGCGCTGGCGAAGTCATCCTGCTGCCGGCAAACAGGCCGCTTATTCGACGCGCGGACGATACTGTCCTGCCAGGTAACATCTTGACAAAGTAGCATACGGGAAGTTCGCCGCACCCCCCTGTCGTGCTATACGCGTCACGAGAGTGCTATTTACAGATGAGTAGCCGTAAAGCGACACTCTAGGTGCGTTGCTGTATCCGATTGTACGCAGGCAGTTACAGGTAAGACCGGCGTCGGCCCACACTAAGATTCCAGTAGTTTGGGGCGGCACGGACGTTTACAATGATCTGAAGCCGCAGGCTGAGCTAGCTCCTCCCCTTTTGCTTTGGTTCTTGTCAGTGTTGCACGCCCAAGGTTCCCCGCTGGCGGGCGCAGCCGCTCGTCACTGGTTGAGATCAGAAGGGGCGAACCTTGTCAAATAGTAGTCTTCAACAAAAAAACGTACTTCTCGTCGACGCCGATGAGGCCTTTGGCGAGGTACTTCAACCGCTTCTGGGGCGTGGTTATCTGCTGCAGGAGTCATCCGCGGCCGCAGCCATCGCGGCATTCGACTCCGAAACCTTCGATGCGGTACTGCTCAACCTCGACACACCGAATCACCAGGAAAATTCCCGCTTGGTGCTGCGAGCCGCAACCAGCCGAGAGGTGCCTCTGCCGGTTATTGCTTACAGTTGGGAGGCCGGCGGGCAGAAGGTTCTTGACGCGTTCAAGGAATGCGCGTTCGACACCCTCAGCCAGCCTCTGGACGTACAGCAAATGCGATTTGCCCTGGACCGCGCATTCCGCCGGGTGGCTCTGGCCCGCGAGCTGGTTGAAGCGCGGAGACTTCTTGGAGCGGGCCGGGTAGAAGGCCTGCTGGGAAACAGCAAGGCGATGGAGCGCGTAAGTGAAGTGACTCGGAAGGTTGCCGACGTCTTCACGACGGTGCTCATTACCGGTGAGAGCGGCACGGGAAAGGGAGTGGTTGCCCAGGCCATCCATCGCCTGAGCCCAAGATCGGCGAAGCCATTCGTCGCCTTCTCGGTCTGCAGTTTTCCCGATTCTTTGATCGAAGATGAGCTCTTCGGGCACGAAAAGGGCGCCTTTACTGGGGCCGCGCAAGCCCGCCGTGGACGATTCGAGGAAGCCAACGGTGGGACCATCTTCATCGACGAAATTGGCGATTTGGCGCTCCCCTTGCAAGCCAAGCTGTTGCGCGCGCTGCAGGAGCGCACGGTCGAACGCCTGGGCTCGAATGTTCCGCGTCCGTTAGATGTTCGCGTCATTTGTGCCACCAACCGGAATCTGGAAAAGATGGTGGAAGACGGCACCTTCCGCCCCGATCTATATTTCCGTATCTCGGTGGTGAAGATCCAGATGCCCGCTTTGAGCGAGCGCAAGGAGGATATCCCGCTGTTGGCCGAGCACTGCTTGCGAATTTTTGCCAAGTCTCATAACAAGGCTGCCCGCCGTCTCACTCCCGGATTCCTGAGCGCCCTTTCGCGCTATTCCTGGCCCGGAAACGTCCGCGAACTGCAGAACGTGATTGAACGCAGCGTGGTGTTGGCCAACGGAAGCGAATATCTTGGAGTCGACGATTTGCCCGCCGAATTAAGGGAATTGACCGTTGCCAACGACGATACGCCGGCCGGTTCCTTTCACGACGCGGTTCAGGGATTCAAGAAAGAGTTAGTGCGTTCGGCTTTGCGCATGCATTCGGGAAACAGGTTGAAGGCGGCAGTCGAGCTGGGCATCAGCCGATGCTATCTCCATCGCCTGCTGAATCAGTTCAACCTGGCCGAGGAAGAATCGGCGCAGGAAGCGCTCGACGTAGCGCTGCTAGCGGAATTCGACCAGTCGCAAGCACAACGCAAACGCTTGACGGCCGGGCTCGCTTAACGTTGGTGGCTATGAAGACATTGAAACTCGCGCGAAACAGTTCGGGACAGGCGCTGATCGAAACCGCGCTCATTTTGCCGCTGCTGCTGACGATCGTTCTCAACGCGGTGAACTTTGCGTTTTTCTTCTTGATGGCGCTGAATATCACCGCTGCGTCGCGCAGCAGCGCGATCTATTCGGTTATGGGAGGCGCCACTCCGTCGACCATCGCTTTGCCCAAAGGGGGTCCGGCGACGACCACCACAACTGTCAGTTACCTGGCGTTACAGGACCTGACCGGTGCGGTTTATTCTCCTTCCACTAAGGCAGGAGTTCAGGTCTGCTCGTCGTCGATTCCACCTGCACCTGGAATTCTGAATGCCGGAACCACGACCATGCAGACCCAGTGTGCGAGCTACGGTTCAGTTGGCAGCTTCCCATCTGCAGAGCCGGATCCGGAGCTGAACGCGGGCAGTACGGCGCCGGCATTTCTTTTGAACCGCGTAGATGTGGCTTACCAGTTCTCGCCGCCGATCCCCGTAATGCCGTTCAGCATTCTCGTTTTGGCTGCGCCAATCTGCACCTCTTCCGGTGGAACCGTCACTTGCACGTTTTACCGTCACGTTGAGATGAGGGAGATGCAATAGCGCCATGATCCAAGCATCTTCTCACGCCGGTAGCGTTTTCAAACTGAGGCTTCGTTCCGATCGCGGACAGGCCACAATAGAATTCGCGCTGGTTGTCATCTTCCTGATGATCATGGTGCTCTCAATTGTCGAGATGATATTTTTCATGAACACCTACAACGTGCTCGCGGACTCTGCCAAGGAAGGAGTGCGTTATGCTATCGTCCACGGCACTCACAACTCCCAGCCAAGCGGACCGACCTGTCCGTGTGCGGCCATAGACGGCCCACCGGCGCCCGCAGGAACCGTCCCCGGCTACGGGAGCGGATATGGAGTGGTCAAAACCTTTGCCCAGTACTCGCTGCATGACGTCAGCGGCACGAAAATGACAGTGACTGTGACCTATGGACCTGCTGACTCACCACCTGTAACGCCTCTCAACAAGACCCCCAACCGCGTGCAGGTGGTTGTGGCCTATCCGTATAAACCATTTTTTGGGCTGGGCTGGCCGACGATAACGGTCAACGCGGCTGCCGAGGGAAGGATTATGAATTGACAGCGAGGAGAGCCATTTGGACAAGGAGGTATCCAGGATGAAGACGAATCGGAATTGGAGGCGTAGAGGCCATCGGTCGGGCGAGGCCGGTCAGGCAATGTTGTTTGTCTTGCTGGCCATGGGAATTTTTCTTTTGGGTGCGCTGTGTTTTGCATTCGACATGTCCAACATGTGGTTCCATCGCCAGGCTGCGCAAACTGCCGCCGATGCGGCCTGCGCCGCCGGCGCCATGGACATTTTGGTGGACGCAGAAGGCAGTGCGACCGGCCATCAGGGTTTCACGTTGGGCACACCCTACAGTTGCACCACCGCTTCGACCGATAGCGTCTGTAAATACGCGGCCAAGAACGGCTACAGCAGCAATAACACTTTTCCCGGCAACAAGGTCAGTGTGACCTTTCCCACTACCGCGGCCAATGGCGCGCCTCCCGGGGTTGACGATTCCGCCTGCACCGCGTGCGGCGCCTTTCCTTTCATCCGTGTCGACATCGTGGATCATGTCCAGACTTTCTTTCTCGGCTTGCTGAACGGCAGCACCACCAAAGACCTGCGAGCCTTCTCGACCTGCGGTGTCGAACTGGCGACGGCACCGATTCCGCTCATCGTGCTCGACCCGCGCAACACCGATGGTGCAACCCTCAGCACGCAAGGAAACCCTGTCATCTCGATCTATGGCGGGCCGCAGCGCAGCATTGAGGTTGACTCGAGTTACACCGGAGCCGTAAACATTGGGGGCACCGCGAAGATTGATCTCAGCCAAGGCGGCCCCGCCACTCCACCCACGGGCAGCGACTTGGGAACCTTCGGAGGCCCGGCAACTGCACCCGGCGGCTTCCTTCCGGGAACAACTGGCCATTGGATCGCGCCTGCTGCGCCAATTAACGATCCGTTTGCGACCGTTCCTGCCCCAGCCCAGCCGACACATGTCGGAACCATAACGTCGGTCCTGCCCGGCGCCAATGGTTGTCCCGCCATCGGGGTCAACGGTTGCGATGAGTACAGCCCCGGCTATTATCCGGGCCCGACTGGCATTCAGGTTAGCGGACCGGGTGGCCCGAACCTCCACCCTGCCATTTTTGACCCGGGCATCTATTACGTCGTCGGCGGGTTCAGCGCGGATGCGAATTCCTGTTTGCGGCCCAGCACAGCGACGGGGGACGGTAGCGGCGGAACGATGTTTTACTTCGCAGATACGAACTCTATCAACGTCGGAGCAAACTCGGGAAAGAAATGCCCAACCGATCCTACTACCTACTTCAACACGACCTCCGGTACCGGGTCCCTTCTGTACGGCGCGAAGTGTACTAATGCTTCCAGCATACCCGGCAATCTGCCAGGAAGTTTGAGTGGCAGTGTGCTCCTGGGGCCTTGCCAACTTCCGACGGTCAGCACCCTGTGCGATCCAAATTGCGCCATCAACTACGGCGACCCGCAAGGCATGGCTGATCCTATCGGTGAGCAGAGAGGATTTCTTTTCTTCCAGAACCGAGCCAAAAATGCGAGCACGAATCCGAGGTGGACTGGCGGAGGTCAGTTCTTGCTCTCCGGCACAATGTATTTCCATCAATGCGTGACGACTGGCAGCGACACCGGAACGGGGTGCTCCGCCGCCAGCGCTTACAACGACAATGTCTTGCTGGGAGGAAATGCCGGATCCGGAACCTATGTGCTGGGACAGATCGTAGCCGACCAAATCACCTTGGGGGGAGGGCCGGCACTCACCATGGATCTAAACCCCAGCACTGTCTTTAGCATTCTGAAGGCGTCAATTTTTCAATGAGGCGTGACGCTGATTCTCTTCGGGATGGGGGAGTAACCGCAAGATGAGTCCTGCTGTTCTGGAAGAATTGCTGGAGCGCCTGTCGGTGCCTAAGGAGCGACCTGCTCCTGCGCCGCCGCTTTCCTTTCGCGAAATTGGATATGGCTACCGCACGGGCCGGAGCTTTGGATATTCGTTCCTGCTGCACCAACTTGTCCTGGTCATGGTTGTGTTTTCGAGTCATTTTGCGTTCGTGCGCTCGGTCGAGGTCGTGCGGCCGCGACTGGAAACCGCCGTGCCCGTAGGCAAAGTGCTCTACCTTCCGACACTGGGCGGTGGAAGCGAGGGCGCGGGTAAGACCGGCGGCGGAGCGGGCAGCGAGCCAGAACTGTCCCAGGGAGTGCGGGCGCGAGGCCGGCGGGGCTTTGCCTATCCTGGACCGCAACCGGTGGTTTCGGATCCTCCCCGCGCCACGCTTGGCATTCAGACCATTCTTCAGCCCGCCTTGATCAATCCCCCGCTATTGCGGCAATTCATACCGTTGCCCAACGTCGCGCAGCCAGCCGAGGTTGCTGTGGCGGAACCGCCGAAGCCGGTCATAAAAATTCTGGCCGGCGAAATGGCGCTTCGTCGCCCTACGGAAAAGCCCATTCAGGCGCCGAAGATCACATTGCCGATTTCTGCCACCAGCCAGGTTCCCGCCCTCGACGCATCGGAGCCGATCGTTCCCCGGCTGCTTCCGGCGAAGCCGCCGGTACCGGATCCGGCAGAGATTTCCGAAGTGCCGGTGGATCGACGAGGACAAACCGGGCTGCTGGTGCTCAATGCAATTCCTCCGCCGCCTGATGTCCCGAAAAACATTCCTCGGGTGGAGGCTCGTTCCTTGTTTGCGGTAACTCCGGGAGAGGCGACGGTGATTGCTGATCCAGGCGCCGGGTCCAAGGGCGGCGCTCAACCCTCCATGGCTGCGGGTGTCGGAAGCGCCACGGATGTGGCTAGTGGCGACGCGCTTGCGGAAGCGGCAACTGGCGGCATTGGCAAGAATTCGAAGGGCTCGGGCACTGGCAACGGTGGACGGTACGGCAACGCAAAGGGCAGCGGCTTGAATTCGACAGGAGAAGGCGCGGCTAATGGTCGTGGAACGACGGCGGCAGCCGGCACAGGATCTGGAACTGGAACCACCCTGGGAAGCGGCAAGGGCGGGGGAAGCGCCCCTGGGGGAGGCGGATTTCCTGGAATCACGATTAGTGGTGGACGCTATGGAAACGGTGATGCCCCAGGCTTGCACGCTGGTCTCAGCCCGCACCGCCAGATTTCTTACGGGATGACCATCACCTCAACCGCGAGCAGCGGCGGCGGACTTCCGGACTTCGGCGTCTTCCAGAATGAGAAGGTCTACACCGTTTATCTTGACATGCGGGACAACGACGAAGACCGCACTCCTTCGTGGACCTTACAGTATGCGGTGTTGCAACCGCAGACTGGAGACGCCTCCGATCGCATTCGGGGAACACCGACGCCACCGTACACGACACTCAAAGAGGTGCCGCAGTTTAGTGCTGCGCTGGCATCGAAGTGCGCGCATCAGTTGATCGTCGCATCGGCGATTCTCAACCTCACGGGTCAACTGGAGCAGGTAACGGTGAAGCAGACCCCCGACTCGCAGGTCAATGTACCTCTTATCGAAGCGCTGCGTAATTGGACGTTCCAGCCCGCACAAGTCGACGGGAAGCCGGTGGCTCTCAAGATCTTGCTGGGTATCCGCTTGCCGGGGCGCTGAAGAGGTCGAGCGAGAAGCCTCTGCTCGAAGCTTCCTCGTTCATGCGGTCACGAAGCGCCGACCACGTACTGTACTCTTCGCGATTCAACAATTCGAGTAAACTACGAATCTATGGCGTCAATCTCATCCGAACCTTGTGGAGACGCAGTGGGGAGTCCGCGGAGTAAGGGACTCAAGCGGTTCCTGCGCTCGCGATGGACCTTTGTCGGGCTGCAGGTTCTAGATCTGCTCACTACGATGTATGCGTTTCGCGCTGGCGCGATCGAGGTCAATCCGTTAGTCGCGCATCTCACGGTGGTATTTGGCCGCTTTGGCGGGGTGCTGATGAGTAAGCTGATCGCAGTGGTGATCGCCATGGGAGTACGCAGACGCCTGTGGATAGTTAATGCCCTGTACATAGCAATCGTCGGCTGGAACCTGATCATGATTGCCAGCATGGCTCTGCACGGGAAATGAGCCCATGAGCTGGCCCGCCGGAACGGGCGTCTAGCCTTTGCCTGGGCCGCCGCCGCACGCGAGTTGCAATGCGGCAAGGCACACCGAACCTCGCGGTCGGTCACAAGTATTTAATCTCCCATGAGCTTAGGATTGTTGGCGTACGATCCAGGCTCTCGGGCGCCTATGCCCACTGTTACCTTGTTTCGGGTTTCTTCACCTGAGACCTGATTGTTAACTATAGTCTTGATTGCCGGTCTGCTCTGGGATAGAGTTCTGACTTTAGGACGAGGAGTTGCAAATGAACAGATGCATTCTCGTGGGAATGATCTTAACGTTGGCGATTGCTTTCGCCGGGCCTTCTGCCTTTGCCCAGGCAGCTGCGGAATCGGTTTTGTTGAATGCGAACTCCGCCACGGCAACCGTCAAGGCCGGATCGGCGTTGGGTTCGGCATTGAACCGAGTCAACAAGCAGCTTGCCGGGCGCGTTTCGCAACAAACGTCGCCGCCAGCACCCGGAAAAATGTCGCAAGTGGGGCCAGTTTCGACGAGTCCAGACACAGGCACTACGGTTCGCCCCGGCACCACCCCGGCGCCGGGTCTCTTAATTACCTCTATCAAGGGTGCTGTGACCAGTTGTGCCCCCACCGATCCGCCGGCTTCAGTGCCGGGCGAGACTGCAGCCCAATCGGCGCAGACGAATTGCGGCGGCCATGACTCCGCCAAGAAGCCGGCGCCTCAGAAATACAAATCGGTGATGACGGTCTCGTTCTGAAGTGAGGAGCGACCTGCGGTCAGAGGGGATCGCCGTTCTGCCAAGGTTGTTTGAGAATCACGGTCCACGGAGAGGAATGCCAGTTCCAGCCGACTGGAAACTCCCTGCTTTGCCTAAATGTTGCTGAGATGACGCTTCACCGCGATTTCCTTGTTGATGTTGCCGGCTTTAATGGCAGAAATGACCTCTACCTCGCGCGCCGTCAGGATTGAAGTCTCGCGGCTTTCCAGTTGCCCAAATTGGGCGAGAATGTTCCTACCTACCCAGTATTCTCCTTCGCAGACAAGCGAATGCTTCGCAAAGGGAGGTCCGGGGGCGACGCCTTGAGCACCACGCCGCGCGCGCCCAGTTGAAAGGCGCGGGTCATCGCCAAATCAAGCAAAAGCGCGTTGGGCTTGAATTTTCGGGTCAAGGCAATGGCCTCTTGCCCATCGGAAGTTTCCGCCACGACTGTAAAATCTTTGTCGCTGGCAAGCCGTGCCGGAAGATGGCATGGTCATCGGCGATAACGATGCGGATGGGATGATTCATGATCTTAAGCTACGTTTATCTCCACCGCTTGCGGAATTCGGCACTGATATAAATTGTGTTGAGAGGAAAAGTTCCAGCCCCGAGTCCATCGGGGCTTTGATCTCGCGGTTGACTGGCCTTCACATCGCAACCATCCTTTCGTTGATGGTCAGCGCCGGAGAGAAATGCCAGCATTTGCTTGACGCGAAGATTCGCAACGTTCGTCCTCATCTGGTACAGGCCGACGAATTGCATTCGTTCGTGGGCTGCCAGGAGAAACGAATGCGTTTTGATGCTCCGAAGGAATGGGGCAGCGTGTGGACTTGGCTTGCACTGGACAGCGAAAGCAAGCTGATTATCTCGCATTACATCGGCCAGCGAGACGCGGACAGCGCATGGCACTTCATGCGCGATCTTCGGTTGCGGACCGAAGGCATCTTCCAGCTAACCAGTGATGGCCTGCGGGCCTATGTTGACGCCGTAGACGCACACTTCGCCACAAGCCTTCACTTCGCGCAGCTAAAGACTATACAGGTTTTCTGAGGGCCAATCGCTTCCACGATGGCCGTCTTTTGCTCGGGAACAGTCTTCCGGGCGAATTTTTATCGCTCCATCGACCTCAGAATCCTCTCGTCGGTTTTGCGACCTGCCTTGATTCGCCAACAATTACTTCGTGCCAGAGCCGCTAATATCGGCTGAATCTCATATGACACCTCTTCATCGCCTTTCGAAATCCCACGTCTCGAAAATCGCGAGACATAGAGCACCCGGCCGGAGGGTGGGGGCCAGCCCTGGGCCAGCCCTATTGGGCAATGCCCTTGGGCAGATTCCCTTTCGCAAGTTGCTCGAAAGGGGATCAAAATTCCGGCGGTGTGAGCCCAGGAAACCATCAGGACGCGCGCAAATCGCGACGAATCAAGGCGGAGTCGAGGAAGAAGCCAAGCCCGACGGTTAACGGAATAGCGCCGAAAGAGGCAGCGATCCAGGCGTCGGGTTCGACTCGCGCAATGAGCGTGAAGGTGATCATGTAACCGATTGCACCGGCGACCAGCAGTATGCCGGATCGGCGCGATCGAGCGGCCTCAGTGAGGTCCGGCGCCATAGCTACGGTGATGCCGCGAGCTATCGCCGCCATGCGTTCCTCGCTACGAAGCTTGCGTACGCGGTAAAACGTGTACATCGCGAATGCCGCGGTGGGCATTCCCAAAAGCATTGTCACTGCCACTAAACCTGTAAGGTTGTCCATGGTGTTTTCCCCTCCGGCTGCGCTGTCGGCGCAGGTCGCGGTTGAAGGCCGCTGTGGTTCAAGATACGGAGGGAACGTACAGAAGGTTCCACGGAATCTAGGGTGCGCCACAAAGGTTGATGGCATCGAAGACCCGGACGAGCTCAGGCGGCCTTTCCGAGAAGCGAAAGGGCCACCCTCTGCGCGCTGCCCCTCCTCAGTAATTCTGAGGAGGTTCGCTTCTGTCGGATTTTTGGATCGGCCGAGCTGCGAGCTTGTCCGCGGATTTGTGTTCCTCGCGTCTGTCTTCGGGCCGGTACGCGCTGTTCTCGAAGCCGCTGCTTTCGGTTCCCACCGGCTTCATGGAAACGACTTGATAAGCCCGCGTTTTACGATCTCCATCGGGAACTTTAAGGTACATTTTATCGTTCTTGATCTTAAATTCGCCTTCCTTGCCGATGGGAAGAATTACCGGATGCTTACCGTCCACGGGACGGATGTGGTACTCCACCTCATCGGTGCGCAGCAGGTACTGCGGACATAGCTTCTCATTCGAGTTGACGGCCGTAACTCCCGCTGAGGCGAAAATGCTTCCCAGCCCGGTCAAGCCTCTTTCTTTGGCGCCGCAAGGGACGGCTTCCATCTTTTCAAGCATGCCGCGCTCGGCCCCGTGTTTCTTCTTATCGGCGCCGCTCGAGGAAGGAACCATCAGAACCAGCAGCATCGCTGTCAATACTGAAATCTTCATGCTCATAAACACCTCCGATAGAGGATCTCCGCTGCTTCATGTGTTTCGTTCTGCCGGAGCCGCCACCCGAAATCAGAGTTGCCGGCGCTGGGTTAAGAGCGGCCCGCGGGTTGGAAGTCCTGTCGATCGACTTCCAATTCGCGGGCCATCGGGGTTCGGTTACTGCTTAGTCTTCGGTTCGGCCATCGGGGTCTTTGGTGCTGTCGGGGGCGGCTGCTTGGTATTGCTGAACTGCTGCGCCGACTTTACAAAGGCCTGTGGATTTTCAGTAAGCTCTTCCTGCACGCGAGGGTGAGCGCTCAGATACTGTTGAAGTTCCGGATGGTTCTCCCGGTATTCTTGGTTTTTGGCCAACGAGGGATCCTTGGAGAGCTGCTCGGCGATAGTGGAATGGCTGCCCAGGAACTGTCCAAAGCTTGCCAGTTCGGCCTGCGTAGTGTCGTGATCGCCGCGCATATCTTCGTGGCGGTCGAAGCGTTGCTCCTGGTGCATGAAGCCGTTCGGGTTTTCTGCTACCTCCTCGCGGACTTCGGGATGCTGCTGCAGATATTCCTCGAGAGCGGGATGGTTCTCAACGAACTCACGGTTTTTGACCAGGGATGGATTCCTCCGCAACTGTTCCGCGATCTCCGGATGGCTGTCGAGGAAGCGATCCATGCTGGCAAGTTCGCCCCGGGTCACGTCGCGGTCGCGGTAATCCTCACGGCGGTCAAATCGCTCTTCTTGATGCATAAAAGCATTGGGGTTCTCTCTGACTTCCTCGCGGACTCCCGGATGCTGCTCGAAGAATTCCTGCAGGGCAGGATGGTTCTTCACAAAGGTCCGGTCATTCACGAGGGCAGGATCTCTGCGTAGTTGCTCGGCGATTTCGGGATGGCTGTCGAGGAAGCGATCCATGTTGGCGAGCTCGCCTCGAGTGACGTCACCATCGCGAACATCGTCGCGGCGATCAAAGCGCTGCTCCTGACGCATGAACGCATTCGGGTTCTCTTTGAGCTCCTCGCGAACTTCCGGATGCTCCTTCAGATAGTCGCGAAGCGCGTGACTGTGCGACGCAAACTTATGGTTGTTGATTAGAGAGGGATCCTGACGTAGTTTTTCCGCGAGCTCTGGATGACTGTCGAGAAAGTGATCGAAGCTGGCCAGCTCGCCCCGGGTAGTGTCCCGGTCCCGGTTGCGGTCGTTATCGTTGTCGCGCCTGTCGCTGTCGGCATCATGCCGTTCGTAGCGTTGTTCGCGGTTCATGAAGGCATTGGGGTTTTCTTTGATCTCTTCGCGCACCTCCGGATGCTGCTGGAGATACTGCTGCAACTCGCTGTGGTTCTCGACGAATTCCGGGTTATTTACCAGCGATGGATCCTGCCGAAGCTGGCTGGCAACCTCGGGATGAGCGTCGAGGAAGCGGTCGAAGTCCGCCAGCTGACGCCGAGTGGTATCGCTGTCTTGGGTTTGCGGAGTTATGGTTTGAGCACCTGCGGGCGCAACCGAGATCAAAGCCGCCAGAGCAATGAGCGCGAATGAATTCCTGACACACAAGAATTTGGTTTTCATAACAATCTTCACCTCTTTGAGTGAGCCGCCCTGGTTCCAAACGAGCAATGAGCGGGCCAAAGAGTGTGGTTAACGCTGCAACTTGCATGAGACCAGTTATTTGCGAGGAAAATATAATGCTAAACAACAGGGTGTCATTGGGGGAAAATCTACACATCCCGGCAAAATTGCTCTACGGGATCCCCCTTACAGCGAATTGCCATGCAGGAACAACCTGACGTGGTTTTTACGCGAAAACTTTTCTGAGTTCTCTGCGCAGGATTTTTCCCGAGGCGGTTTTGGGGATGTTTTCAATGAAGTGAATTTCACGGGGCTGCTTGTAGTGGGTTAAGCGGTCAGCGACGAAAGCGCAGAGCTCTTGCTCCAACTTCTTTCCTGTGGCAAAGCCGTTACGCAGAGCGACAAAGGCGACGGGGATTTCCCCGGCAGCGGAATCGGGTCGTCCGACAACGCCGCACTCGCGCACGGCTGGATGCTCGAGCAGAACGGCTTCCACTTCAGCGGGGGCGACGGGGAAGCCCTTGTACTTGATCATTTCCTTGCGACGATCGACAACGCGGTAAAAGCCGTCCTCATCGCGAGTAACGATGTCGCCTGACCAATACCAGCCGTCGCGCAAAACGGCAGCGGTGGCCTGAGGTTCTTTCCAGTAGCCGAGCATGAATTGCGGACCGCGCATTACGAGTTCGCCAGGATCGCCGGTAGAAACTTCTGCGGCGCTGGCGGCGGGATCGGAGTTGTCCGGGCACAGAACGCGGCACTCGGTTTCAGCCAACGGATGTCCGATGGAATGGGGGCGGTAGAGTTCGGGGGTAAGAAACCCGACATGAGTGACGGGCGAGGCCTCGGTCATCCCATAACCCTGGCAAACCAGGATGCCGGTGAGCGCAGTGAAACGGCGCGCAAGTTCGGGGGCGAGCGGCGCGGCTCCGGACTTCACCCAGTGAACGCGGTGGTTGTTAGGGAACTGTCCGGCTTCCGCGGCCTGACAAAGCGCGTTCATTGCGGGCGGAACAAGCGGCATCATGGTGATGGATTCGCTCGAGAGCAGCGACGTCACCTGCGAAACTCCAAAGCGACACATGAGCACGAGCGTGGCTCCCAGTACGAGTGCGGGGTTGAGAACCACGTTGAGTCCATAGATGTGGTAGAGCGGGAGAAAATCTAGCAGGATGTCATCGCGCTTGAGCGGCGCGGCGTTAGGCCCCAGCAACTGGTAAACATTCGCGACCAGATTGTAATGCGACAACATGACACCTTTGGGAAGTCCAGTGGTTCCGCTGGAGTACGGAAGCGCAGCGACAAGCTTACCGGATGGCTGCTCAGGACGAGGAATAGCGGCAGTGACAGGTTTGAGCAAATCAGGGAAGGGTTCGGCACCGGAAGCGTGCTGTCGGGTGGCATAGACACGGCGAAGACAGGGAAGTCCGGAGAGATCAATCCCGTCAATATTGGGGCCGTCGGTAATAAGCATTGCCGCGCCGGAATTTTGCAGTTGATAACGTACTTCACGCTGGCGGTAAGTTGGGTTGAGGAGCGTGGGAATGGCTCCGGCCAGCGTAGTAGCGTGATAGGCAGTGCAGAATTCCCAGGTGTTTGGTAGGAAGATGGCGACAACCTCACCCGGGCGCAGTCCGGCGGCGACCAGGCCGCGAGCGAGAGATTCAACTGTGTCTCCGTATTCGGAATAGGCTAAGCGGCGTCCGCAGGAGGAATCGATGAGGGCGATCTTCTGCGAGTTGTGCCGGCAAGAAGCGAGGATCAAATCGTGGAGGAAGAGGTTGTGCGCGTCGGCGTAGAGCTGCGTGCGGAGCATGCGGGCACGATTTTACCTCACCGAGAACTACGAAGATGAAGTTTCAAAAGCGCGAGAGGGCGGCAAGAGAGCCAGGAAATTGACCCCTAGCTGGCGAGTTTGCGGAGGAATTCCCGCTCGTCCATGTGGTACTTGAAGGCTTTGCGGCCGTCGATGAAGACGACGGGGACTTCATCGTTAAACTGGCGGCGGATTTCGTTATCGGAATCAACGTCGATTTCACGCCAGGTGAAGCGGCCATGGCGGGAAAGCTTGATCAGGCTTTCCTTGACCACTTCGCAGAGATGGCATCCCTTGCGGGAGTAAACCACGACCTGGCGGTTGTCCGGCACGGAAGGGATTTTAGCGTTTCAGCGCTCCAGTTTCCAGCCTGAAATAGCGGGAAATCGAGCTCCGGTCGACCAACGGCAGTCCGCAATGGCGTTGGGAGCGAAAGGGGAAATGAGTCGAAACCAGATCAAAGTCAGGTAGGGCTGCGGCGAAATTCAGTGCCCTGAGCAGGCGCTAATCCTCGGGTCAAGCGGTAGAATCCCTTTCATGCCAGATCAGCAAGGAAAACCCCTTCGCGGTAAGACTGTCCTTATCACTGGTGCGGCTCGGCGGCTGGGACGTGCGTCGGCACTGGCATTCGCGGGTGCGGGCGCGGATGTGGCCATCACGTTTCTCAATTCCGCGCGCGAGGCGCGAGAGACGGTTGTCGATTTGTCGGGGCTGGGAGTGCGAGCGTTTGCGCTGCGCTGCGATGTAACGGAGGAGAAGAGCGTGAAGGCCACCATGAAGGAAGTAGCCCGGGAGCTGGGGACGATCGACATTCTCGTGAACAATGCCGCCAACTACGAGACGGCGGAATTTGAGCGGATGACGGTTAAACAATGGGATCGCATGTTTGCCTCGAACACGCGGGGGCCATTTCTGGTTTCGCGGGAGGCGTTGAAGTGGCTGCGGGATCAGAAGGGAAAAATCATCAATATGGGTTCGCTGGGCGGGTTGCGGCCGTGGGCAACGCACGCGCACTACTGTTCGTCGAAGGCGGCGCTGCACATGCTGACCAAGGTGATGGCCAAGGCGCTGGCGCCGGAGATTGCGGTGAATGCGGTTGCTCCCGGAATGATTGATCTGGGCGAGAAGTCGGCTGCCCGCTTTATGAAGCGCATGGCAAGACAGACGCCGATGCGCCGGAACGGGCAGGCGGAGGAGATTGCGGCTGCGGTGTTGTTTTTTGCGACGGCTCCACACTTCATTACGGGAGAGGTGCTGACGGTGGATGGGGGGTTGGGGCTTTAAGTCAAAGAGGATCAGGCCTCGGCCGAGGTCGGATCGATCATGCGCTTGACCTCGGAGACGCGGTTCGCTGGGAATCCTCCTTGTTTGGCATGTTCTTTGACCATTTCCTCGTTGGGAGCGATGTACACGCAATAAAGTTTGTCGTCAGTCACGTAGCTGTGCACCCATTGAATCTGCGGGCCCAGATTCTGAAGTACGCTGCAGGATTTTTGCGAAATGGCCTGAATCTGCGGCTGAGTCAAATTTCCTGCCTTAGGGATATCGCGCTCGATCACATATTTGGGCATGTGTGGCTCCTGTCGGTAATAATCAAATTCAATTGTTCATGGGGCGAAGACCGGCACGCATCCCCCCGTGAACCCCTCAACAGTCCCGCTATTCTAATCGCTAAAGCGGCGGATTGCTATTTGGGGTTTGCGAATGTGGTGATGCCATTCAGCATTCATTGCTATGCCGCTCACTGCTCGCTGTATATTGGGGCGAATGAAGAAATCTAGAAACCGTTCATCTGCTCTGCCCCCTCCTTCCGTGGCTAAGACTTCTGCGGCTGCGAAGGCCCATTCGTTGACCGTCCCCAACGCCGGGCGCGTGGCCGTGGCGATTATGGCGGCGGGGAAGGGAACACGGCTGAAGTCGCAATTGCCCAAAGTTCTGCATGAGGTTGGCGGAAAATCGCTGCTGGCGCACGTGGTTGCCGCAGCTACCCAGGTGGTGGCAGCACGAGATATTTATGCAATCGTTGGCTATGAAGCGGAGAGGGTGCGGACGGCGCTGGAACATGCCGGGATTCAGTTCGTGCTGCAGGCGGAGCAACGAGGCACGGGACACGCTTTGATGGCAGCGCGGCAGGCGCTTGCCGGCTACGATCACGTAATCGTGCTTTCGGGCGATGCGCCGCTGATTACGGCGGAGACAATTGGGCGGCTGCTGCAATTTCATCTTGCCGAGAAAGCGGCGATGACGTTATTGAGCACAGACTTGGAAGATCCCACAGGCTATGGCCGCGTCATTCGCAAGAGCGCACGAAGTGCGGAGGTGAAGGCGATTGTCGAAGAGAAATCGGCGAGCGCGGCGCAAAAGAAAGTTCGCGAGATGAATGCGGGATTCTATGGGTTTTCGGTGCCGGTTCTCTATGGGAATATCGGAGAACTTTCGAGCTCCAACCCGCATGGCGAGTACTACCTCACCGATATGGCGGAAGTTTTGCGCGGGGCGAAGCAGCGGGTCGTAGCCTACAAGACAGATGACGCCAATGAAGTGCTTGGGGGAAATACGCGGGCCGAATTGTCGGCAATTGATGAACATTTACGGTTGGCCAAGTGCCGGCAATTGATGGCAGAGGGCGTAACCATCTTTTATCCGGCAACGTGCGTGATTGACTGCGAAGTGGAAGTTGGCGCGGATACCGTGATTGAGCCGTTCGTGCAGATCCTGGGGAAAACGCGGATTGGCTCCGGATGCCGAGTGCGCTCCTACAGTGTGATCAAGAATTCTGAGGTTGCTGATGAGGTGACGATTCGGCCTGGTTGCGTGCTGGAAGGCGCGCGCGTGGGCCTGGGCGCGGTGTTGGGGCCGTATTCGCACTTACGGCCGGGGAGTGAGATTGGGGAAGGCGCGCACGTGGGAAATTTTGTGGAGACGAAGAAGATCAAGCTGGGTAAGGGATCAAAGGCAAATCACCTTACCTATCTGGGCGACGCCGAGATCGGCGCAAACGTAAACATTGGAGCCGGAACCATCACCTGCAACTATGACGGTGTAAACAAGCATACGACCATAATCGAGGACGGAGTCTTCATTGGGAGCGACAGCACCTTGGTGGCTCCGGTGCGCGTGGGGAAGGGCGCATATGTGGCCGCGGCTTCTTGCGTGACGGACGATGTGCCCGAAGATTCACTGGTAATTGGGCGGGCGCGGCAGATTGTGAAACCAGGATGGGTGCGCGAGAAGCGTGCGGCGCGTCCAAAGACAAAGTAGGCTGAAGGCCGTATCCTCCGAGGAGACCGCAAACAGCCAGGAACGATTCCCGGCAGCCCTAGGACCCACAGTTGTAATACCTTTCGGAAATGGGCCCAATCCCCAGCACTTTCCCCCATTTTGGTCGCAACTAGGACACAACAACGTCATCCCGTAGCCCGAAAATCGCTCCCATTTGCTGCACTACTCTGCGGTTATCTTCGGCCACAGGATGAATGTAGTGCATCATCGTGACCGGAGAGCCTGGGCTATGTCCCATGCGTTCCTGTTTGCTTGCTGGAGGAGTATTCAGCCTGTCCGTCATCGTGGCGCTGGCATGACGGAAGGCCTTCAATCCTCTCCGTTTGATTCCCAAGCGATCGAGCCATCGCCCGAGGTGCCGCTTTCCTACATTGCCGGGGTTGAGTGGCGTTCCCTTCTCTGAGGTGAAAACCAGATTCAGTAGGTTCGGGCGCCAGGTTGAAAGAAAAGTTTGTAAGTGGAGAGAGACAATTCGCTCGAGATAGCCATGCGCCGAACTGCTCGAGTGTTCTTCGGAAGCTGCGGCTTGCCATCCCAGACGCTCTGGCAGACCTGAACGACGTGACCTTCCAAGTCGAAATCCTGGAGCCTGAGGCCGGCGAGCTCGCCTGGACGCATGCCGGTTTCCGCAGCTACCCTTTCAAGAAGGTTGTTCTGGTCGGTCACAGCGCCGGCGCAACAGCAGTTCGCAGCTATCAGGCGCAAACGCAAGACACTCGGGTTGTGGGAGTGGTACTTGCTTCAGGAACCGTTCGCACTGATAGCAGAGTTCCAGATCCGGAACTGCTCGCACAGGCGAAACGGATGATTGCTGATGGTGGTCCAGAAGACCTGGTACAGGGCCCCTTTGTCAGTGCCGCCACCTTTGTGGATATCGTCAACACTCCTCCGGAATGCAAAGACTTTTTTGGAATTCAGACACCGAATCCCCGCGTCACCCGGATCCACTGTCCGCTTCTCGCCTTTTTCGGAACAAACGGGGTGTTGGAGGCGAGGAGGAGCTAGAACTGCTCAAATCCTCAATCAAGCGTCAGCAGAGCGGTCCCAGTAGCGTAAATACTGTCATGATCCATGGCGCCGATCACATGTATGCAACAGGACCAGGTTGCCGACGTGATTGCTAGTTGGGCAAGCGCCTTATCGCCTTGCCGTCCAGCCCTTCTAGGGCATCCAACGCGATCTGCGGCATCTCAGCAGAAGCAATAAGATTGAGCCGCACAGATGTCTTGGCGAACATCTCTTCGGCCTTGGTAAGGGCACAACTGGGCACAAGATCAGGGTACTTTTGCCCCCGCTTTCGCCCCCGTCGCGCTTGTTAAATGACCTCTATTCATCGCGTTTTCTGCTGCGCATCCTAGTTGTAATACCTTCGTAATCGGGGACTGCAAAAAACGCTGCTACAATCGCCGCTAGATCCACGGAAAAAATACCACGTGCATCGAGGAAGCTAATGTACAGGTTCCCCCGAGCCGCGCTGGCACTCCTGGCGTTTGCTGCCTTGTGTCTGCCCACTCACGGCCAAATCAAGGCGAAACGTGCCCCGGCAGCGACTTCGGCTGCGTCGGTATCTCTGCCATCAATCCGCCGGGTTCAAGTTCTCGGCAATCAAACCGCGGTTGAGATTGAGATTGAGGCCAGCGAGCACATGGCGCCGCAAGCCCAAATGCTAACCGGCCCGGATCGTCTGGTGTTGGATTTTCCTAATGCCGTTCCCGGCAACCAACTGCGCAGTCAATCCGTGAATCGCGGGGGAGTCAAGGACGTGCGAGTCGGCCTCTTCACGGCCAATCCGCCGGTGACGCGTATTGTCTTCGATTTGAACGCGGCCCATTCTTACCAGATTTTTCCTGCCGGACGAACTGTAATCGTTAAATTGAGCGGAGACGAGGTGGACAAATCTGCCGGGGTGGATGATTTTCCAGAGACCGGTCCCACTGTGACCAGGCCAAGCCTAGTGAATACAAATTTCCCCGTGCGACGGTTGCCGCTCTCCACCGCTCAAGCTTCGGCCAGGCCCTCGCTGGAAGTTTCATTCAAGGATGGACTGCTGGCGATCAGAAGCAATAAGGCTAGCTTGTCGGAAGTTCTGTATGCGGTTCATCAGCACACTGGAGCCGACATTGCCGTGCCGGCGGGCGCCGAGCGGGAACGGGTAGCGGCCGACATCGGCCCGGGCCCAGCGGCGGAAGTACTGGCGCACTTGCTGAACGGCTCAAGGTTCAATTTTTTGATTCTAAATTCGGCCAGCGATGCGCGCGTGCTAGACCGCGTGATTCTCAGTCCGCGCGGGGAAGGGGCAACGTCACTGGCTTTAGCGCCAGCAGCGGCAGACGATACCGAAGTTGACGAAGCCACGCAACCGCAGGCCGCAGTGGAACCTACTCCGCCGCCCTCATCAGCCTCAGCCCCCCAGCTTCCGCCCGGCACTCCACCCGACACCAATCCACAGGAAAACGATCCTCCAGATTAAGTTCCGGGGGGTTTTCAGGGGTAGGTAACGAGCCGGACCGGGACGGGAGAGGTTCCTGAAACCGCCGGGCCGGTGGGATTGGTGCCGTTGCCGCAGCCAGCAACATTGAGGACGGTGACATTAACAGAGTTGTCACTGTTGACGGACTTGATGAAGACTTGCAGGAACCCTATGATCGTGACCGAACTGGTCCCGGTTCCGTTGATTGGGGGACCGGCGCTGTCATAAATCGGGAAAGATACGATGGAGTTGCTGCTGGTGATTAGGCTGTTCGGGCTGAGTCCCAGCGGATTCGCGCTTCCCGCCATGATTTTGTAGGGATAGGAGGATGGATCGAGAGAGTCCTGGCCATTACCCAGGCCGTAATCTGTTGCGCCGATAAGACATTTTGCGCTGAGAGCTGAATCGCTGGGCACGTTATCCTGTCCCAGGTCGATCGTACTTTGTTGGGCATCATTGCCGCACTGGTAACGCGTGGTCTGATCGCAACCGGCGATTGCCTCCTGGAAATCCGAACCAGCGGCGCAAGAAGGAACGGCTGTGAAGGAAGCCGGAAGCTGCCCAGGAACGTACTGAAGACTAGAGGGATTTCCCGCACCCGGACCGTTGGGGTTGGCCTTCGGCTGACCCGCCGGGTTGCCTGGATTTGCGCATTGACCGCCGCCTGGTTTGCAGTCCGCGAGCAAATTGAAAGTCCTGCCAATTATGCCAGGTCCAGCGTTATTGACCCTTATCCCCGAGGTTGGAATTGATCCATCCGAGTTGTCCACGAAGGGTGGGCATGTTCCGCCGCTGCCAACACCACCACTGCAGGTCGTAGGGTCATTGCCGGGGTCTTGGTTCGGCACGATCCACGGCTTTACACAGCGCGGCTGCACCGGGGTTATGCTTCCGGTTACGGTATTGCCGACATTGCCGGAGTTGGACGAATTAAAGGCCTCGGCGGTCGCGGTGGCGCTCACCGCGGCGGCGGTTCGGCCCCAAATACGGGCAAAGAACGTTGGCAGATCGGTACGCTGGACCTTAACCGTAACGAGGGGATTCACACCGAACTTGGCGTCTGCAACTGTGCAGTGTGTGGCATCGGAGTTGTTCGGATAGGTTACGCTAATTTGCGAGGTGATGAGCGCTGCACCGCCCATGGTGTTTTGTGTCGCCACTGCCTTCGCGACCGCAGTGGCCAGCGCGCATGCTTGCTGCCACGGGTTGATCGCGCCCGCCGGACTGTTGGAGGGATCGCCAGTCATCCCACTGATGGAAAGAACTCTGGCCGCGGCCAGAGCGGCGGTATCAGCGGATCGTTGTGCCTCCGCGTTGGCCAGATAAAGCGTGACTACGTCAATCGAAAGGGCAGCCATGGCGAGAATAGCAACCATGGCGAGCGCCATCAGCACCATGGTGACCCCGCTTTCGCTGGTCCTTTGTGGCCGAAAATTCCGTGACCTGCGAATTGCCGCTGGCTTCATTTAAGATTCCTTAGTTTTCATTGAAAGCCACCGCAGTCGTGTTCAGGTTGCTGATGCCGGCATAGATCGCTCCCGGCACCAGCAGCGTAATCACACTATTGAAACGCCACTTATAAGCGTAGGTGATGCTGACGCATGTTCCCACCACGTTGACCGTGTTTCCACTGCTCGGCTGGGATGTGCACGCTGTCGGGCTTGAAGCGCCCGTGGGTGGGAAAACATATCCTCGGTTAATCACAATGGTGAGGCCTCCAGTCGGACACCCGTTGCCAGTCGCCGTATATGTCCAGGTCAAACCACTTTGAGAGGAGGGAGTGGCCGGATTGAGACCACAGACGTTCATGTTTACCGCCCCCAGATAGTTGGCGACAACCCGAAAAGCAAGGTCGACGGAGGCAGGCACCGGATTCGACGGGTTGCCAAGGTCGTTGGCAGGCGCGGCGGCAGCGACGCGTGCGCCTTCTCTCGCGGCGTTGGTCAGCTTGTGCTTCAAGGTGAAGGCCCCGCTGAAATCGAAAATTCCTACAACGAACACCACCAGCAAAGGTAGGGAAACAGCCAACTCCACGATCTGTGCCGCGCGGTCGTCGGAGTACAGGCCACGAGCTAGCGTGGTCGGGCAACCGTTGAGGCGGATCCATTCCATCATTGGCTTTCCAGCTTCATGCGTGCCTGCGCCGGCACAAATATTCGCTGGTTGTTCAGACTAGTGAAGGGAAGCCAGAACTGATAAGGATACTGGAAGCTGACGGAAACGCCACAACCTGCCAAGCCCGTGGAATTGGTGCCCGATAACTGGACGTTGTTCTGGACGCAGACGCCAGCCTGCGTGAGCTGGGCCCCATCGCAGCTCGCGGCCTTCCCATCGACACAAGAAAACAATGTCGGGGGCGTGACGGGATATTTCTTCGGCTGGGCAGGGTTGAGTTTTGCCGCCAGTAGAGCGTTCTGCAAAGCATTGACCGCGTTCTGGGCGACCGTGGCTGAGGTAAGCGCCGTGCCACAGGTGGCGCAGAGCGGAGCGACTGCCGCGCGTGCACCTTCGCGCGCTGCGTGCGTGATCGTCCCGTAAATGCTGAAGGCCTGACCAAACCAGAAGATTCCGAGCATTAACATAAAAACAATAGGCAGCACCAGGGCTGCTTCGGCAATCTCCTGACCACGAGCTTCGCGTGCCAGCCGGCTCGCGGTTTTGCTGATTGAGTGCGGCATGCTATATCGCTCCTCTGGCCCGAGCAATTCCGTAGAACACCACGGTGAACGCCAGCGCGACGCCGTAGGGAACCTTCAACGACTCTGGATTATCGAGCGAGACTTCTGGTCCGGGCAAGCGCAAATTCGCGAAGGCTGCCAGCATGTGTCCCAGGTTGCGTAAGGTTTCGCGTACCCGGCCTTTGTAAATGACCAGCACCACGGCCATCGCACCGGCGACAAATATCGAGGCCAGCAGCAGATTGAACATGACGCCCGGCCCGACGAATGCTCCCAGCGCGCCCGCCAGTTTCCAATCCCCCGCTCCCAGGCTGCGCACCATGACTAACGGGAGCAGGAGCAACAGAGCTAATCCGGTACCGAGTAGGGAAGTCTTCAACCCCTGCCACCCTCCCACCCATGTGTTGGCGGCGATCCCGACGAACAGTCCCGGCACGGTCAGCCAGTTCGGAATCCGGCGGCTGCGGTAATCCGTCCATCCTGCGATGGCAGCCAGAAGCACCGCCAAAGCCAGAATTACCGCTTTCAAATCAGCTCCAACCCGCGCCGAAAACGCGTCCGCACCAATGGTGATTCCGCCGAAGGTTGTGCGACTGATTCATTTCTGACGTTCGGGAATCGGCTGCCGGAACGATTGCCCTGCCTCATCGCCCTTGCCCTTCCGCGCCCAAGCCGCTGATGCGCGGATTTTCACATAGAGGCGAGTCCAAGTCAATCGAACCAAGCGCCCGGTTGGTGAGCGGCTCCCCAGCCGAATCGAAGTCAAAACTAAAGGCCCGGCACTCGTCCGAGCCTTCGAGAAACGATTCCTGTTGAAGCTAAAGTTGATTAACGGTTGAAGGCCGGTGCGGCATTGTGCTCGGCCACAATCTTCTTGGCATTCTCCGCTAACGCCTTGGCCTGCGGCATAAGTTCGAGCCCTTTGACCACCAGCGGATCGGCCTCTGCCCGCACTTTCACTCCCTCATCTTGCCCGAAAGCGTCCACGAAGATCTCGGCCTTGATGTTGGACTTAACCCAGTCGGCGTTGTCGACCAACTCGGCCTGGGTGTAAGGGATGTTGGCTTCATCGAGCGACTTGCGGAAGTCCTGGAGCGCGGCGTCATCCACTTCAAAATTCTTCGTAGGACGATGGCTCACCACGTAGCGCTTGGCGTAATTGAAGAACGCGTAGTGCTGCAGCAGTGTGTCCTGGAAGTGATTGCTCTTCACCGGGGCCACGGGGACATCCGGAGTAATGCCGCCACCTCCGTATACTGTGCGCCCGCTGTCGGTGAGTTTGACTTCGCGGCTACCGTTGTTTGGAGCCTCAGCATTGTCACGGCTGTAGTAGTAATCGTAAAGAGATACGTTGCTGTAGTCGCGTTGGATCAGGCGTCCGCTAGGCGTGTAGTAACGAGCCGTGGTTAAGGCCAGGCCGGTGTTCTCCGAGAGTGGATAGACCGTCTGGACCAGGCCTTTGCCGAAAGTGACTTCGCCCACAATCAAGCCGCGATCATGGTCCTGAATGGCTCCTGAAACAATTTCTGCCGCCGATGCGGTTAAGCGATTCACCAGCACGACAATGGGATATTCTTTGCCACCGTTGCCATGCTGCGCCATGTAACGCTTCTCGGCAGATGCGCGCCCGTGGTGAGAGACGATGATCTGTCCCTTCTTAAGAAATTTGTCAGCTACGCCCACGCCTTCGCTGAGCAACCCGCCGGGATTGCCGCGGAGATCGAGAACCAGGCCCTTAAGGTCGCCGAATTCGTCCAGCGCCTTGACCACTTCGGTCTCGGTGGTCTCATTGAAGCCGGATACATGCATATAGCCAATGCCGGGCCGAATGAGGAAATGCACGTCAACGCTGTAGCGCGGAATTTCATCGCGGATGAGCGTGAACTCCATGGGTTTTTCCACGCCCTCACGCGAGATGCTGATGTGAACCGTCGTCCCCTTTGGACCTTTTAGCAAGTCGGCAACATCGGCGGTGCTCATGTTCTCGGTGGATTTTCCGTCGACGGCAACGATCACGTCGCCGGGGTGGATGCCGGCCTTATAAGCGGGCGTCCCTACGAAGGGGAAAATCACGATGACTTTGTTGTTGCGCGGTCCGACCGTCATACCCACGCCGTAGTACTTGCCGCGCTGGTCTTCGCGCATCAACGCGTATGACTTGGGATCGAAGAAATTGGAGTGGGGATCGAGCGCATGCAACATGCCTGGAATGGCGCCGTTGTAGATAGCCTTATCGGCATTCACCGGCTCGGCGTAGTTGTCCTCGACGATCTGATAGACATCGGTGAACTGTTTCAAGCTGTCACGGACGTCGGAGTCTCCTCCCAGCGATGTCTGCTGTCCCGAGTGCTGGGCGAAAAGAATGCCCAGGCAGCCGCAGGTGAGAAGAAAAAAAACTACCAGGAACAGTGAACGGCGAGAACCACGAGCCATCTTAAATTGTCCTTCGATTGAGGGCTTTAGAGCCAACCCGGCTAACGCACCAAATAAACGCAGTATAACACCACTTTCGACCATCCCGAGCCCGAATGGTCACCCTGGTAACCTTGGCGAAACGTCTCTTCTTAGAGATGCCAGACCAGGCGTTTAGGGTTCTTGGCACGGTTGCCGGAAGTGGTTTCCCTGTGCGTAAAGAACCCCCGGGCACGGCGCTTTATCAGAGCTTCAAATCCTCACCCTTCGCGATCCGGATGATTGCGGCTAAGCTGCGCTCGACATCTTCCTCCGTAGTGGCCCAGGAAGACACGCTGATACGCATGGCCGTATGTCCATGCCACTCGGTGCCTCCGCACCAGCAAGTTCCGTCGCTCTGAACTGCGGCGATCACGCGACCGGTTTCATCAGCATCGCCGAACGACACCAGTACTTGGTTCAGCACAACATCGTTCAATACCTGGAATCCTGCCTGGCGCAGCCCTTCGGAGAAGCGTTTGGCCAGGCGGCAGTTACGCTCAATCAGTTCTCGCAAGCCGCTACGTCCGAGCGATCGCAGCGCTGCCCACAGTTCGATTCCTCGGGCTCGTCGAGATGCTTCCGGTGTATAGAAACAAGGTTCCCGACGAGCGCTGGGTTCGAGGTAGGCTGCGCTTATGGCCATAGCGTCGCGCAGGTGCTCAGGATTGCGAACCATGGCGATTCCGGAATCGTAGGGAACGTTGAGCCATTTGTGGCAGTCGATTGCCCAGGAGTCGGCATCGCTGACGCCTGCGAGAAGCTTCCCGTAAAGCGGGGAAGCGGCAGCCCACAGTCCGAAGGCGCCATCCACATGAACCCAGGCACCAGCTTGGCGTGCGCGCAAACAAATCTGTTCAGCGGGATCGAATGCTCCAGTGTTGACGTTTCCGGACTGGATACAAATGATGGTGCGATCGTCGAGTGGGGGAA
>Ga0207684_10000829_pt1 | contig 35583 bp, 23 predicted proteins | sample KBSK5501metaG_FD_184342 | JGI IMG/M metagenome (GOLD analysis project Ga0207684, IMG submission 184342) | Corn, switchgrass and miscanthus rhizosphere microbial communities from Kellogg Biological Station, Michigan, USA - KBS K5-50-1 metaG... | ecosystem: Host-associated > Plants > Roots >... | reverse complement strand
GGTCATGCGGGTCAACCTGAAGGGAGTCTTCCTGGGCTGCAAGTACGCGATTCCGGCGCTGTTGCGGGCGGGCGGCGGCAGCATCATCAATACGGCCTCGTTTGTCGCGCTGATGGGAGCCGCGACCCCTCAGATCGCATACACGGCGAGCAAGGGGGGAGTGCTCTCGATGACGCGGGAGATCGCCGTGGAGTTCGCGCGCAAAGGCATCCGGGCCAACGCGCTCTGCCCCGGCCCGGTCGACACTCCGCTGTTGGCGGAGCTGATGAGCGACCCGGCACGCAAACAGCGCCGCATGGTGCACATCCCTCCCGGCCGCCTGGCGAAAGCCTCCGAGATCGCGCAGGCAGCCCTCTTTCTCGCGTCCGATGAATCCTCCTACGTCAACGGTGCCATCTTCACCGTGGACGGAGGGATCACCGCGGCTTACGTCACGCCGGAGTGAGGACGACGAAACACGGCGGACGGGCGACCACGAGGGCCGCCCCTACGGAGCGTGAGAAGAACATCGGCTTATCGTTCGTAGGGGCGGGGGTTTGCGGCGGCGGACCGTCGCATGTCGCGCCCCTCGACCGCTGTCGCGGCCGACGACGCTCGGTTCGGCCCCGCCCGGCTCTCCCGGAATGACGGCACTTATCGATGACAGACCGCGAAGACATTCTCCGCCGCGATGCCGAGGACCTGCGGCAACTGGGCTATGGCCAGCAGCTCCTGCGCGAGATGGGAGGCTTCTCCAACTTCGCGATCAGCTTTTCGATCATTTCGGTCCTGACCGGCGCGATCCTACTCTTCGGCTACGGGCTGAAGCTCGCGGGCCCGATCGTGAACTCCGTCGGGTGGCCGATCGTCAGCCTCTTCACGCTGGCGATTGCGGCCTCGATGGCCGAGCTCGCTTCCGCATACCCCACAGCGGGCGGTCTGTACTTCTGGGCGTTCCGTCTGGGCGGACGAGGCTGGGCCTGGTGGACCGCGTGGCTGAACATGATCGGCCAGGTCACGATCACAGCCGGAATCAACGTCGCCGCCGCGATCTACCTGATCGGCGCTGCGACCCGGATCTTCCACTTGCCGGAGTCGGCGAGCGTGCCTCTCTTCGGTCCCCTGACGGGCTGGCCGTTTCAGATTCTGGTGATGGTTCTTCTCATGATTCCGCAGGTGCTGATCAACATCTTCGGAATCCGGGCGACGGCGCGGTTGAACGACTTCTCCGTCTGGTGGCATATCGCGGGAGTCGCCGCGATCGTGGGGCTTCTTCTCATTTTCGGGCGGCACCATCAAAGTCTCGCCTTCCTCTTTCGATTCGAGCCTTCGGTAACGCCGTGGGAAGCCGCCTCGGCGAAGTTGTCGGACGGAAGCGTCGGGCCCGCCCTCGTTTTCGGCGACTATCGCATGTCATCTCCTTTCTTCCGACTCTTTCCGGGCCTCGCGCCGCTCTTTCAGGCGCCGCCTCTCTTCTTCGCGCTCGGCCTCGCGTTTCTTCAGGCGCAGTGGACCTACACCGGTTACGACGCGTCGGCGCACATGGCCGAGGAAACGCTGATGGCGCGGAAGAACTCGGCCTGGGGCATCTTCCTCTCCGTCGCGGTCTCCGCGGTCGTCGGCTACGCGCTGCTTCTCGTCCTGACGGCGGCGATTCCCCCGGGCTCGGTCACAGCGGCGGCCGCCGACGCCTACCCGGTCCTCTTCATCGTCGATCGCAACGTGGCCCCATGGGCATCGCATCTGATCGCGGTGGCGATCGGCGCGGCGATGTGGCTGTGCGGCTGCTCATCGGTCAGCTCGATGGCGCGGATGTGGTACGCCTTCGCCCGCGACGGCGGGATGCCGGGCTCGCGATGGATCCGCCGGGTCAGCGCGCGGACCCAGGCGCCCGTCACCGCGATTCTCGTGACGAGCATCCTGGCCGTCGGGATATCGATCTACGCCGCGGCGTTTACCGTGATCACGTCGATCAGCACCATCGCCCTCTATCTCGCCTACGCGATTCCGATCTATCTGAACGTGCGCAATCGCGGGCGGGGCCGGGGCGAGTTCACGACTCCGGCGACCGCTCCGTGGAGCCTCGGGCGGCTCGCGCAGCCGATTGGACTGATCGCGCTCGCCTGGGTGCTGGTGATCAGCATCCTCTTCAGCCTGCCGCCCAATGAGCTCGTGCTCTGGACGCTGTTGCTCGTGGCGCTGACTCTTGCCGCGTACTGGCTGCTGCTGTCTCGGCACCGTTTCCGCGGTCCCGCGTTCTCCGGCGAAGGCGGCAGGAGCTAGCTGCCCTACGAGCGGTTGGACAAAGCCGGGCCGATGGGTCCTGCGGCTTTTAGCCGCGACATTGGCTACGCCAACGGCGGCCGAGAGAGTCAAAACCGGGAGCAGGCGGGGTCACGTTTCGGCTTTCTTGTTGAACTCTCTCGGCGCCCGTCGCGCAGCGACCGCCCGCGCCGAAAGCCTCGAAGGGAATCAGACTCGGGAGCGCGGCGGGGGGCCGAGGGGTGACTCGAAGGTCACCGATCGTAACGGAAGCCGGCCGACGCGCCCGGTCGGGGGCGGGCCGAAGCCGACGCGCAAGAGGAAAGCAGGTCGTCCGCTTCCGATCTCCGGCGCCAGGCCAAGAAGCTCGGCACGCAGGTCTTCGAGCTTAGCCTTTCCAAACGATGCCACCGTCTCCGCCGAGCCGTGGTCGAGCACGTTGCCCAGAATGACAAGCGACATCATCGGCTGAGCGGACAGGTTTTCGTCAGTCAGCGCGAGCCACGCGGACTGGACCGCCTGCCCGACAGCCAGGTCGATCTCTTCCCGGGAGCTCGCCGCCACGAAGAGACAGAGTCCCCCGGCGCTCTCGACCAGCATCTGCGAGTGAGCGGCCAGCGGTTTCAGGCCCAGACGCCGAAGAGGGAGGGGCAGGCGCGGGAGGAGGCGGAGACCGAATCGATCGACGGACTTGAGCTCGAGCGAGGCGAGCGACAAGCCTTCCTCGACTTCCGCCGCCGCCGGCGCATCGAATCTCACGTTGTGGAGGAACGCGTCGTAGAACGCGGGTTCTCCGAGCATGATCTCGTCTGAGCGGCGGATGAGGCGGCCAAAGGAGCGCAGCCGCTCCGAGCCGACGATCCAATGAGTCGCGACTCCTTGCCGCGGCGGCGTCTGCCGGCGCAGTTTCGCGAGCAGCGGCGCCGAGAGGGGCTCGTCGTCGTAAGGGCGGCGATTGGTCACGCGTGCTCGAATCCCGTCCTCGACGCGTCCGACAGAGAACCGGCCACCCGGACGGCCGCGACAGCCGGAGGGGTGGGCGTCTCGACGGCAATCTCGAGACCGAGCGATCCGGCGGCGCGCAGCAGGTTCTCGAACGCCGCGCCCAGGGCGATCCGCGCCATCCGCTGGCCCGCGTTCATCGGCGACGGGTCCCGCGATTCGTCCAGGAACAACGAGACGCGACCGGTTCGCGGATCGATCTGAAAGCGCCAGGGCTGCGTGTTGTCTCCGGAGGGAGCGCGCAGGGCAGCCGCCACGAGCGATTCGAGAGTCGCCGCCGATGCGACGCCCATCACTTCGGCAGGGATGTCCGCGACCTTAAGCAATCGCGTGTTGCCGAAAGTCTGAAAAAAAGTAATACGCGGGGCGGCGCCAGAACATCTCATCCGCGTGCGGCGCGCGCTCGCTCATGTGATCCGCGCCGTGGACGACGTCGAAGAGATAGGGGCGGCGCAGGCCGCGGTGCTCGACCGCCTCGCCGATGGGTTCGATATCGAATCCGGAGCGCCGGATGATGCGCGCCAGGCCGTCGGCGATCAGAAAGATCCAGTAGTCGATCGCATTGACCCGGCTATAAGCGTAGGCCGCCCGGATCAGGCCGAGCATGATCCACGACTCGCTCAGGCGGGACGCGCTCTGCAGGAAGGAGTCGTCCAGGTCGCGCGTGATCGGCACGGCCTCGTCCGTGAAGCGCCCGGGCTTCAGCACGCCCTCGTCCGTCGTGCGGCCGGTCTGGCGCCGGTACTTTCCGAGGAGGCAGAGGCGGGAAAACTCCGCGATCCGCCTGCGGGCAGCCTCGGGCATCCGGTCGATCTCGATCGGAGCGTGCCGAGAAACGGGGAGCTCGTCGATGGATCCCACGACGAGCCGCATCGTGGCCATCCAGTCGAGCTTCTTCTTGCGGCGCACGAGGAAGGCGGCAGAGGCTTCGTCGTACTCATCGATCTCCCGTCCGTCGGGAAAGCGTGACGGGTCCTCCCAGCCTGTCTCCGTGCAGTACACCTGGTAGCGCAGCCGGAAGTGGAGGTCTCTCGCCTCCTCGGAATCGGCCAGGAATGCCTCGAAATGCTTGTCAAACATCAGATGCCTCCGTGGTTTTGCGGGCATCGCTCGGCGCCGCCCGGCCAGGCTGCGAATCAACGCGCGGCCGCCCGGGGAGGTGGGTTCCCACGGACGGCCGCGCGCCTAGAGAAGGGGTTTCGAGAGGGAAGAACCCTCCGGTTTCAGCCCCTGGATAGGGGCTATTGCTACAATCTTTGGCACAAATGAGCCTCCAGAGGGATCGGGTCTGGACAGTCAGGGACCGCGTCTGTGGCGGAAGCACCAAGAGCATGGTGTAGAGACTGGGCGATGGCACCCTCCCAAGTCCTTTCGGTTCCTGGAAAGTTTTCTGAAAAAAATCGGAAAATGGGCGCCGCGTCGGTTTCCCACTCCGTTTTCGTGTTCGGCCCCTTCCGGCTCGACCCGCGGGAGGGCGTGCTGCGCCGCTCGGGAAAGCCGGTTCCCCTTTTCCCGAAGGCGGTCGAGCTGCTCGCGGCGCTGTTGGCCGCCCGCGGCGGAGTGGTGCGCAAGGAACAATTGCTGGAGTCGGTCTGGCCCGGCACTTTCGTTCAGGACGGGACCCTGTCGAAGAACATCTCCTTTTTGCGCAAGGCGCTCGGAAGCCGCCGCTACATCGAAACTTCTTCGCGGCGGGGCTACCGGTTCGCGGGTCCCTTCCAGGAGCTGCCGGGAGAGGAGGCGGAGCCGCAACGAGCGGTGAACTCCGTCGCGATGCTGCCCTTCCGCAGCGCCGACGAGAAGCTCGACTACATCGGCGAAGGTCTGACCGACAGCTTGATCGCGCTGCTCTCCCGACTCTCCGATCTCAAGGTGATGGCGAGCAGCACCGTCTTTCAGTTCCGCGGCAACGACGTCGATCCCCGGCGGGTCGCGCAGGAGTTGGGAGTCGACGCCGTGCTCTGCGGGCGTTTGACCGGGCGCGCGCGCCGCCTCGAGCTCTCCATGGAGCTCTGCGACAAAACGGGGACGCGGCTGTGGGGGCAGACTTATCAGCGGTCGCGGGCGGAGCTGCCCGCCTGGGACCATGAGCTGGCCCGCGACATCGCCTCTGCCCTTGAACGCAATTGGACGCCGACCGCGGTCGCGACCTCGAGCCCCAAGGACGCGACCTCGAAGGCCTACCACCTCTACCTGAAGGGGCTTCACGAGTACAACAAACGGACGCCGGCCGCGATCTTGAAGAGCGGAGAATTCTTCCAGCGCGCGCTGGAGGCCGATCCGCACCTGGCGCTGGCTCACGTCGGCGTCGGGATGGCGTACTCGACCTTGTCCTGGGTCTGGGTGGGGACGCTGGCGCCCGCCGACGTCCGCCCTGCGATGGAAACGGCGACCTCGAAAGCGCTCGAGCTCGATCCGGCGCTGCCGGAGGCCTACGTCATGCGCGGGAGCTACCTCTTCTGGCACGAGTGGAAGTGGCGCGCGGCGGAGCGGGCGCTGCTGCGGGCGGTCAGCCTGAATCCGCAGTGCGTCATGGCGCGGCAGGTCTACGGTTTCCTGCTGACCGCGCTCGGCCGCCTGGAGGAGGCGGAGGAGCAGCTCGTCGCCGCCCTCGAGCTCGATCCGCTCTCCAACGCGATCAACATCAACCTCGCGTGGCTCTGGTACGTCGCCGGCCGTTACGACAAAGCGATCGAGATGTGCGAAGAGACCGTGGAGCTCGAGCCGGGCTTCGGCGGGGCGCACCTGGTTCTCGGTCTCTGCCACGAGCGCAAGAAGCAGTACGCGCAAGCGCTGGCGGATTTGGACCGGGCTCGCCAGCAGGTCGGAGAGAACTCGACGGTGATCGCCGTACGCGCCTTCATTCTCGGGAAACTGGGCCGCAAGGCCGAGGCAGCGGCCGCGCTCAAAGAGCTCGAGATTGCTTCCCAGAGCCGGTACGTCTCCGCCTTCATCATCGGCCTCGGGTACTGCGGCATCCCGGATACAGCCAAAGCTTTGGCGTGGCTCGAGAAGGCCCTCGACGAACGCTCGTTCGGGCTGCTGCTCATTCACAACCTTCCCATCGCGGAAGCTGTGGGAACTCAGCCGCAGTTCCGCAAGCTCTTGCGAGGCATGGGACTGTAGAGGCAGGAACAGGTCAGGCTGCGAAGACGCGAGCGGAGCCGAGAAAAGATCGCGCGCAACGTCCTTCGTTTTAACGAATTCTTGAAGCGCGCATCGGACTTTCTCTTAACGCTTTTCTGAGAGACGCGCAGGTCTCTCTCTCTCAGTCCCTTGCGGCTGCCTCTCACGATGTCTCGGCGCCGCGCGCGATCGCATGGCAACCGGGTTGCTTCTTTTGACGGCGAAGGCGATTGGTCGCCTGCGAAATCAAAAGGAGGTTCACATGAAGAAAACATTTGCGGTGCGCCTTCTCACCGCGGTGTTCGTATTTCTTCTGCTCGCGTTCGGACACCTGGCGTGTGGCGGCGGATCCAGTTCGCCCACGGCGCCGGCGAGCTTCGGCGGCACCCCGACTCCGATGGGCGCGCCGACTCCCACGCCCGGCACCGGTTACTAGACAGCCCCGCATAAAGTCAAGGGTCTCCGCTCGAGGCGCCGCCCGGACGGGACGCGGGCGGAAGGATCAGGCCGGGCGAGCGGGAGCGACGCGAGAGGCCCGCGACGCGAGCAGTGAACCGAGCTTGTCGAAGTTGATGGGCTTGGTCAGATGGGCATCGAAACCGGACGCGAGAGCCTGACGCTCGTGATGCGGGCCGACGTGCCCGGTCAGGGCGACGAGGAAGATCTCCTCCTTGCCGAGGTGCCGCCGGAGCCGCTGGGCGACCTCGTAACCGTCCACATCGGGCAGACCGATGTCGATCAGCGCGACGCTCGGGGAACGGTCGAGCGCGCGCTCGATCCCGGTGAGCCCGCTGTCGGCGACGTCCACGATGTGCCCGCTGGCTTCGAGAAGCTCGCGGAGGCCTTCTCGGGAGTCCGGGTCGTCCTCGATGATCAGAATTCGCGGCGACGACGCCTCGGGAGGGGCGGAGGCGGGGGACGGATCTTTCTGGCGCGACGAAGTCCTCGACGCCGGGTCCGGGGTCATCGCGCGGGGATTGCTGCGAGCGAGCCTCCCGATCGCCGCCGTGAGGTCGATCGGTTCGAAAGGCTTGGCCACGTGCATTTGAAAGCCCGCCGAAAGAGAGCGGATGCGATCCTCTTCCCGAGCATAGGCGGAAACGGCGATCGCTGGGATCAGCCCTCCCTCCTCGGGCGAGCGGTCCCGAATCCGGCGGATCAGGGAATAGCCATCCTCGTCGGGCATGCCGATGTCGCTGATGAGGATCTCCGGGCGGTAGACAGGTATTTCCGCCATAGCCTCCCCGGCGGAGGCGACCGCCTTCACCTCGCCGCCAGCCCCGCGGAGGATCTCGGCGATCAGATCCCGGCTGTCTTTCTCGTCCTCGACGAGGAGGATCCGAACGCCGCCCAGATCGGGGAGGACCTTGCTCGGATCGCCGGCCGCGACGACGGTTCCGGTTTCCTTGCGCTCGCCCGAGCCCAGCCCGATCGCGACGGCCGGGAGCAGGACTCGGAATCGGCAGCCGCGGCCGGGACCCGCGCTCTCGGCAGAGATCGATCCGCCGTGAAGCTCGACTAAGTGACGAGCGATCGCGAGACCGATGCCCAACCCACCCTGCGCCCTCGTCGTGGAGCTGTCCGCCTGGCGGAACCGGTCGAACGCTTGTTCGAGAAAGTCAGGGGCCATTCCTCTGCCCGTGTCGGTGACGGTGATCTCGAAATCGCAATCTTCGCGCGAGAGCTCGACGGAGACGCGCCCCCGCACCGGCGTGAACTTGATCGCGTTGGAGATCAGATTCCAGATGATCTGTTGCAGGCGATCCGGGTCGCCGACGATGCGGTCCTCTCCCGGACGCAGGCGCTTTTCCGACCGAACCTGGATCTCTTTGGCCTCGGCAGCCGGCCGCATCGCTTCGATGGCGGCGTCGATCACGTCGGAGAGAACGGCGGCCCGCAACTGAAGGCGAAGCTTGCCGGTGATGATGCGCGAGACGTCGAGCAGATCGTCGATGAGCTTCGTCTGGGCAAGGACATTGCGCTCGATGACCTCGACGGCGTGGTTTTTTCGGCGCCCTTCCAGCCGGCCCGAGCGCAGCAATCGCGTCCAACCCAGGATGGCTGAGAGGGGAGTGCGCAGCTCGTGCGACAGGGTCGTCAAGAACTCGTCCTTCATCCGGTTGGCCTCGCGGGCCTCCGCGTTGACGGCGTTCTCGATGGCGATCGAGCTCATCTGCGCGAGCTGAGTGAGAATGGCCTCGTCCTCCTCGGTGAAGTCCCCATCGATCTTCTCGAGCAGATGGAGCAGGCCCATGTTGCGGCCGTCCCGGCAGGTCAGAGGCGCTGCCAGCCAGCCGAGCTTTTCGGGGCGGTCATTGGCCAGCAGGTCCGTCCACGGAGAGACTCCCTGGTTTCGCGCGAGGCGCACGGGCGCCCGGATGCCGGAGAGGAAGGAGAGGACCGCCGCCCGATCGCGCAAGACGGGGCGTTCGCCGCTTGCCTGATACCGCGCGGAGAGCGAGGCGCTCACGCGGGGCGCCGACCACTTCTGATCCGGAGCCGCAATGGCGACTGCCTGATGCGCGCCCAGAATGTCGCGCGCCAGTTCCGAAACGACCTGGAGCATCTGGTCGGGAGAGAGGGCCGAGTTGATGGCGAGAGAGGCCTGCGTCAAGCGTTGGAGCTGCCGGGCACGCTGCTCGAGGGATTCGGCCTGGGACCGGACCTGCGCTGCCTTGCGAAAGAGCTCGACGAAAACCGAGACCTTGGTCTTGAGCACTTCCGGGTCGACCGGGGCCAGGATGTAATCGACGGCGCCCAGGGAGTATCCGCGCGCGGCGTGCGTGTCGTCCGGGTAGGAAGTGACGAAGATGATGGGGGTGTGCTCCGAGCTCTTGCGCTGGCGGATCAGAGCGGCCGTCTCGAACCCATCCATCGTCGGCATGTGGACATCCAGCAGAACGACGGCGAACTCCTGTTGGAGGAGGAAACGCAGCGCCTCTCTTCCGGAAGAGGCGGTGACGACGTTCTGGTTGAGCTCGGCGAGAACGGCCGTCAACGCCAGGAGCTTGGCGGGGTTGTCATCGACCGCGAGGATGCTGACGGGCTCTTCGGGTTTCATGCCGTCGCGATGTTCCTTTTACCGGTACAGCCAGGCGCGCAGGACGGAGAGCATCTGGTCGGTGTCGACCGGCTTGGCGAGATAGTCCCAGGCGCCGGCCTGGAGAGTCTTCTCCCGGTCTCCCTTCATCGCCTTGGCGGTCACCGCGATGATCGGAAGATCTTTGTACTTCCCGATCTTACGGATCGCCTGCATGGTGTCGTAGCCGTCCATGTCGGGCATCATGATGTCCATCAGGACGACGTCGATGCCGGGGGTCTCCTGGAGCTTCTCGATCGCCTCCTTGCCGGTCTCCGCCGCGATGACTTGCATGTGCTGCCGCTCGAGCACGCTCGTCAAGGCGAAGATGTTGCGGATGTCGTCGTCGACGATGAGGGCCTTCTTGCCTGCCAGGACCTGATCCGTGGCGTAGAGGCGTTCGATCATCTCGCGCTGCTCGGGTTCGAGCGCCGAGACCGGCTGGTGGAGATGGAGCAGCGTCTGATCGAGAAGCCGCTCGACCGAATGGACCGGCTTCAAGGCGGCGCCCCGCCACAGCCGGTCGAGCCAGTGCGGCTCGGTTTCCGGGGGCGTCCAATTCTCCGACGCGGAGAGAACGACCGGAATGGCCCTCGTCTGTGACTGCCGCACGATCTCGACCGCGGACTCGAGAGATTCCGGGGGCATCGCCGTCAAGTCGAGCACGACGCAGTCGACGCTGTGCTCGTCGAGCACTCCGAGCCCTTCGACGGGCGTGGCGACGGGCAGCGACCGCACCCTCCCGTTTCCGATGGCCTTCAGGATTCGCTGCCGCTTCTCGGAGTCGGGACAGACCACGAGAAGCTGCCGGAAGGAACGTTCCAGAGAGCCTCGGATGTTAGCGAAGACGCGGTCGAGATCTTCTTTGGTCTTGATCGGCTTCTGCAGAACACCGAGGGCTCCCAGGGGAAAGGCTCGGCCCGTGTCCTCTTCCGTCGTGATGATGTAGACGGGGATGTGGCGGCTCTTCAAGTCGCTCTTGAGACGGTCCAGAACGCGCCATCCGTCGATGACCGGGAGCTGGATGTCCAGCGTGATCGCGTCGATGCGCGGCTGCTGCTCGACGAGGGTGATGCCTTCGGCGCCCTGCGTGGCGACGAGCGCTTTGAATCCGTTCTCGTGCGCCAGGTCCACCAGGAAACGCGCGAAGTTCTCGTCGTTTTCGATGATGAGCAGAACCCGGTCGTCGAGACCCAGGTTCGCACGGTCATCGGGGACCTCGCAGACCTCCAGCGGCGCCTGCGGGGCCACGTGCATGGCATCGACGTCGGACATGACCGAGACGATCCGTGACTGCGGCTCCACCGTGCTTCGGGAGGCCGGCGCGGCGGAATAGACCTCGGGGAGAAAGAGGGTGAATGTGCTCCCGTGTCCGGGCACGCTCGTCAATCGGATCTCGCCTCCCAGAAGGCGGGCAATCTCGCGGCTGATGGCCAGGCCCAGACCCGTGCCTCCATACTTCCGGCTCGTGCTTCCGTCCGCCTGTTGAAAGGCCTCGAAGATGATCTGCTGCTTGTCTCCGGGAATCCCGATTCCGGTGTCCGTCACCGAGATCGCCACGACCGAGTTGGCCCTGTTCAGCGACTCGAGTTCCGGGTTCCAGCCACCGGAAGCGGTCTCGACCCGCAGAGCGACGCGCCCGCGGTCGGTGAACTTGAACGCGTTGGAAAGCAGGTTCTTGATGACCTGCTGGAGCCGCTTGGAGTCGGTGACGATCGACCGAGGCGTCTGGTGTCCGGTCTCGATCTGGAACTCGAGCTTCTTGGCCTCGGCCACGTGCCGGAACGAGCGATCGACATAGTCGAGCAGGTCGTTCAAACGCAGCTCGCCGATGTCCACGATGACCGTTCCGGATTCGATCTTGGAGAGATCCAGGATGTCGTTGATCAGGGCCAGAAGGTCCTTGCCGGAGGCGTGGATCGTCTTGGCGAACTCGGTCTGTCTGGAGCTCAAGTTGCCGTCCGGGTTGCGGGAGAGCTGGTCGGAGAGGATCAAGAGGCTGTTCAAGGGTGTGCGCAGCTCGTGCGACATGTTCGCGAGGAACTCGGACTTGTACTTGGAGGTCAAAGCCAGCTGGCGCGCCTTCTCCTCGAGGGCGAGGCGGGCCTGCTCGACCTCCTGGTTTTTCCGCTCGACTTCCACGTTGCGCTCGGCGAGCAGCGCCGCCTTCTCCTCCAGCTGCTGGTTGGTCTGCCGCAGCTCTTCCTGCTGGGTCTGGAGCTCGCGGGCGAGAGACTGCGACTGCTTCAAGAGATCTTCTGTTCTCGTATTGGACTCGATCGTGTGGAGCACGATGCCGATACTTTCCGTGAGCTGGTCGAGCAACGCCTGGTGGGCGGGGCTGAACCGCTCGAAGGAGGCCAGCTCGAGCACCCCCTTGACCTGTCCCTCGAAGAGAACGGGAAGGACGATGATGTTGGCCGGCGTTGCCTGACCCAGCCCCGAGGAGATCGCCAGGTAATCGCCGGGCACCTGAGTCATCAGGATCTTCTGCCTCTCGCTCGCGCACTGGCCGATCAAGGCCTCGCCGAGCTTCAAATACTTCGGCAGCGCACGGGCCTTGCAGGCGTAGCTCGCGAGAAGCTTCAATTGAGGCTCGTCGCTCGCCGAGTCGAGGGTGTAGAAGACCCCCTGCTGCGCCGACACGACCGGGGCGAGCTCCGAGAGGATGAGGCGCCCGACGGCGAGCAGATCCCGCTGACCCTGGAGCATCCGGGAGAACTTCGCGAGGTTGGTCTTCAACCAGTCCTGCTCGCTGTTCTTTAACGTCGTGTCCTTGAGGTTGCGGATCATCTCGTTGATGTTGTCCTTGAGCGCCGCGACCTCTCCGGAAGCCTGGACCTTGATCGACCGGGTCAGGTCGCCCTTCGTCACGGCGGTAGCGACCTCCGCGATCGCGCGGACCTGCGTCGTCAGGTTTGCGGCCAGCTGGTTGACGTTGTCCGTCAGGTCCTTCCAGGTTCCGGCTGCTCCGGGCACGCTTGCCTGGCCTCCCAGCTCGCCCTCGACGCCGACCTCGCGGGCAACCGTCGTCACCTGCGCCGCGAACGTGGCCAGCGTGTCGATCATCCCGTTGATGGTGTCGGCCAGCGCGGCGATCTCTCCCTTGGCTTCGAGCGTCAGATTGCGCTTCAGGTCGCCGTTGGCGACGGCTGTGACGACTCGCGCGATGCCGCGCACCTGCGAGGTCAGGTTGCTCGCCATGGAGTTGACGTTGTCCGTCAGGTCCTTCCACGTTCCGGAGACACCCGGCACCGCCGCCTGACCGCCGAGCTTTCCTTCCGTGCCGACCTCGCGGGCCACGCGGGTGACCTCGGCGGCGAAGGAGGAGAGCTGGTCCACCATCGTGTTGATCGTGTCTTTGAGCTCCAGGATCTCGCCCTTGACGTTGACGGTGATCTTCTTGGAGAGGTTCCCCGTGGCGACCGCCGTGGTGACGTCGGCGATGTTGCGGACCTGGGAAGTCAGGTTGCCGGCCATGAAGTTGACGCTGTCGGTCAGGTCTTTCCAGGTCCCGGCGACGCCGCGGACGTCGGCCTGACCGCCGAGCTTTCCCTCCGTTCCGACCTCGCGGGCCACACGCGTCACCTCGGCGGCAAAGGAGGAGAGCTGGTCGACCATCGTGTTGACCGTGTTCTTGAGCTCCAGGATCTCGCCCTTGACGTCGACCGTGATCTTTTTGGAGAGGTCCCCCTTGGCGACCGCGGTCGTGACCTCCGCGATGTTTCGAACCTGAGACGTGAGGTTGCCCGCCATGAAGTTGACGTTGTCGGTCAGGTCCTTCCAGGTTCCGGCGACCCCGGGCACGCTCGCCTGGCCCCCGAGCTTTCCTTCCGTGCCGACCTCGCGTGCCACGCGCGTGACCTCCGAGGCGAAGGAGCGCAGCTGATCGACCATCGTGTTGATCGTGTCCTTGAGCTCCAGAATCTCGCCGCGCACGTCGACGGTGATCTTCTTGGAGAGATTTCCGTTGGCGACGGCGGTCGTGACGTCGGCGATGTTGCGCACCTGAGCCGTCAGGTTGCCGGCCATCGAGTTGACGCTGTCGGTCAAGTCCTTCCACGTGCCGGAGACGCCTTCGACCTGCGCCTGGCCTCCCAGCTTCCCTTCGGTACCGACCTCGCGGGCGACGCGCGTCACCTCCGCGGCGAAGGAAGAGAGCTGATCGACCATCGTATTGATCGTGTCCTTGAGCTCCAGGATTTCGCCCTTGACGTCGACCGTGATCTTTTTGGACAGATTGCCGGTGGCGACCGCGGTCGTGACGTCGGCGATGTTGCGCACCTGGGCCGTGAGGTTGCCGGCCATCGAGTTGACGCTGTCGGTCAAGTCCTTCCAGGTTCCGGCGACGCCGCGCACGTCGGCCTGACCTCCCAGCTTGCCTTCCGTTCCGACCTCGCGGGCCACGCGCGTGACTTCCGAGGCGAAGGAGCGCAGCTGATCGACCATCGTGTTGATCGTGTCCTTGAGCTCCAGGATCTCTCCACGCACGTCGACCGTGATCTTCTTGGAGAGGTCTCCGTTGGCGACAGCGGTCGTGACGTCGGCGATGTTTCGGACCTGGGAAGTCAGGTTGCCCGCCATGAAGTTGACGCTGTCGGTCAGGTCCTTCCAGGTTCCGGCGACCCCGGGCACGCTCGCCTGGCCTCCCAGCTTTCCTTCCGTGCCGACCTCGCGAGCGACGCGCGTGACTTCCGCAGCGAAGGAAGAGAGCTGGTCGACCATCGTATTGACCGTGGCTTTGAGCTCCAGGATCTCGCCCTTGACGTCGACCGTGATCTTCTTGGACAGGTCTCCCTTCGCCACGGCCTTCGTGACGTCGGCGATGTTGCGCACCTGGGACGTCAAGTTGCCGGCCATCGAGTTGACGCTGTCGGTCAGGTCCTTCCAGGTTCCCGAAACGCCTTCGACCCGCGCCTGGCCACCGAGCTTGCCTTCCGTGCCGACTTCCCGCGCGACGCGCGTGACTTCCGAGGCGAAGGAGCGCAGTTGATCCACCATCGTATTGATCGTGGCCTTGAGCTCCTGGAACTCTCCCTTGACGTCGACGGTGATCTTCTTGGCCAGGTCCCCCTTGGCGACGGCCGTCGTGACGGCCGCGATGTTGCGCACCTGGCCGGTCAGGTTGCCCGCCATGAGGTTGACGTTTTCCGTCAGATCCTTCCAGGTCCCGGCGACGCCTTTGACCTTAGCCTGGCCGCCGAGCTTTCCTTCCGTTCCGACCTCGCGGGCCACGCGCGTGACCTCCGAGGCGAAGGAGGAAAGCTGATGAACCATTGTGTTGAGCGTTCGCGCCGTTCTCAGGAACTCGCCCTGGAGCGGCCGGCCGGCAGCCTCGAGGTCCATCTTCTGCGAGAGATCGCCTTTGGCGACCGCGCCGATGACGCGGGCGGTCTCGATCGTGGGGCGCGCGAGGTCGGTGATGAGCGTGTTCACGGATCGGACGGAGGCCGCCCAGGAGCCCTGGACGTCTCCCAGAGAAGCGCGTTCCGCGATCCGGCCTTCCTTGCCGACGAGCTGACTCAACCGGGCGAGCTCCAGGCTCATCTGCTGGTTGAGCTCGACGACGTCGTTGAAGGCCTCGGCGATGCGTTCGTCGGTGCCCCGCAAACGGGGGGACAGACGGACGGTGAAATCTCCCTTCTTCAGCCGCGTGAGCGCGGAGAGCAGGTGGCGGCGGTCGAAGCTCTCGACCGACTCCGAACCGGTTTCGCCCCCGCTCCCGTTGCCCGCCCGCTGGCGCACCCGTGATCGCGCCCGCGGCGGAGAAGCCGAACGCAAAGACTCCGCTCTCATAGATGTTCCTTTCCGGAATGAATCATTTCAACAAGGACGAATGCGGGGCGGGCGGGGGGCAACGTGAAAATTCGAGGACGGCTCCGGTCGAACGCGTCCGGGCGCCCGCCGAGCGGATATTTAGGTCTGGTGTAGGCGCACACGTTCAGATCGGGCGGTTTACTGCAAACGGCGCGCCAGCTTCGGGGCATCCGGTGACCGACAAGGGGACGAGTCCGAACCCGTCGGATACACTGCCGCGCGTGCTGCCCCGCCCCTCCGAGATCGTCGAGAAACTGCGCGAGAAAGGCTCGCGAATACTGTCCTTTCGGGATCTCGCCCGGGCTTTCCGTGTCGGCCCCGAGGAAGAAGACGGGTTCCGGGAGGTCCTCGACGGACTCGAGCGCAAAGGGGAGATCGTCCAGGTTCGGGGCGAGAAGTACTCCGCCATCGAACATTCCAATTCCCTGGCCGGCCGGCTGACGGTTCGCCCGGAGGGGTTCGGCTTCGTGCTGGTCGACGGTGGGCCGGACCTCTTCGTTCCCCGGGCAGGGATGCATGGCGCCATGGACGGAGACACGGTGCTGGCCCGCGAGGAGCGGCCCCGGTCCCGGGGCAAGACTCGAGGTCCCGAGAAGATTTCGGGGACCGTGGTCAAGGTCCTCGATCGGGCCCGCGAGCGCGTCGTCGGAAGGTTCGAACGCAAGGAGGGCAAGTCCATCGTCCTTCCTTACGATCCGCGGATCGACGCGGTGGTCCGGATACCGGAAGGGAAGACGCGGGGTGCTCGCGATGGGGAGATCGTGGAAGTCCGCCTGACGGCCTTTCCGGACGCGCGCCGGGTGGCCCACGGGATCGTCGAAGAACGGATCGGTTTTCTCGGAGAGCCCGGTGTCGACATCGAGATCGTGCTTCGATCGCACGGTTTGCCGACGCGCTTTCCTGAGCCCGTCCTCGCCGAGGCGGCGAGGTATCCGGAGGAAGTGACCGAAGAGGACCTGCTCGGCCGCAAGGATTTCCGTGAGCGTCGAATCGTGACGATCGACGGAGAGACCGCCAAGGACTTCGACGATGCGGTGGAGGTCGAGCGCACGCCCGAGGGATACAGGCTGGGCGTCCATATCGCCGACGTCTCTCACTACGTGCGCGACGGAACCGCGCTCGATGACGAGGGTCGCAGCCGCGCGACGTCCGTCTACTTCCCGGGGCGCGTCCTTCCGATGCTCCCCGAACGGCTCTCCAACGGCCTTTGCTCCTTGAACCCTCGCGTCGACCGCCTGGTGGTGTCGGCGATCCTCGACATCGACGCGCACGGGCGCGTGACATCGGCGAGGTTTTGCAGGGGCGTCATCCGCAGCCGCGAGCGCATGACCTACACCGAGGTCGCGCGCCTGCTGGAGGGCTCCGGTACCGAGCCCGACCGGATGCGCTACGGGCCGCTTCTCGACGACTTCCGTACGATGGGCGAGCTCGCGGCTCTTCTGCATCGCCGCCGGGACGCGCGCGGCTCGATCGACTTCGATCTGCCCGACGCCGACGTGGTTCTGGACGACGAGGGACTGGTCGTTGGCATCGTGCCCGAAGCGCGCAACGTGGCGCACCGCTTGATCGAAGAGTTCATGCTGGCGGCCAATGAGGCCGTGGCACGCAAGTTGTTTTTCGCCAAGCAGCCGGCGATCTACCGCGTCCACGACCGGCCGGATCCCGACCGCCTGGTCGACTTGAAGGAAGTCCTCGAGACCTTCGGCTACGAGCTCAAGGGAGATCTCGCGGAGATTCCCCCGGCCGCGTTTCAAAAAATCCTGAAGCAGATTCAGGGCAAGCCCGAGGAACGTCTGTTGACCGACCTTCTCCTCCGGGCCCAGCGCAAGGCGGTCTACAGCGAGGAGTGTCGTGGCCACTACGCCCTGGCCGCTCCGTACTACTGCCACTTCACGTCGCCCATTCGGCGCTATCCGGATCTGATCGTCCACCGCATGTTGACGAGCCTGCTCAAAGCCGGCCGCTCGGTCGATGCCGACCAGGTCGAGGCCGTCAACCAGCGTCTCCATGAGGTTGCCGCGCATTGCTCCGCGCGCGAACGCCGCGCGGAGGCGGCCGAGCGGGAGAGCCTGCTCTGGAAGAAGATCGTTTTCATGAAAGACAAGATCGGGCGCGAGTTCGACGCCTACGTGACGGGCGTGACCTCTTTCGGTCTCTTCGTGACGCTGAAGGACTTTTTCGTCGAAGGCCTCGTGCCCATTTCGGCGCTGGGGGACGATTTCTTCGTGTACGAAGAGAAGCAGCATCGCCTCAAAGGGCGCTCGGGCGGGAAAACGTACCGCCTCGGCGATTCGGTCCGGGTCAAGTTGACGGCGATCGACGAGACCCGCAGGCGCCTCGATTTCCGCCTCGCGGAGCGCGCGGTTTCCGAGCGGGGTCCCCGCGAACGGGCCGCTCCGGCAGCTCCCACGCGCGAATTTGGCCGAAAGCCACGAAGGGTCGGTCGATGAAGGCTTCCGCCTCAACTGTCATTTTTCCGAGGAGCGAAGCCCTCCCTGTCATTCCGAGGAGCGAAGCGACGAGGAATCTACCCTCGTCCGCCGGAGCTGACGGGGGCAGATCCCTCGCTCCGCTCGGGATGCCACGAGCGGGTGGGTTGCTCGGGATGACACGAGGGGCTGGATCGCTCGGTGCAAGAAGATGTCGATCATTCGGGCCAGCGATCGCCCTGCTGCTCGCGCTCTGCGCCTGCCGCGAGCACGGACGCCCGAATCCGGAAATCCGCATGGCGATTTCGCACGATCGGGAGGAGACCGCCGGACCCGAAAGCACCACTCCAACTGTCCCCAATCAGCTGGAGGTGCCTCCGGAAGTTCAGAAGGCCTTCGCGGGCATCCGTCTGCGCTGGAAGGATTCGAGCAAGAACAAGGAGGGGGTTCTCGAGGTCCCGCTGGAAGGCACCGCTCGGATTCCCGACTCAGACCTGGACGTGCGAGCGGATGTGTTTCTGCCGTCCTTCACGATGACCCAGCAAGTCATCACATCCTCGGGGATCGAGGAAGCCAACCCCGCCGCCCGCATCACCGTTCTGGAAAAGAACCAGGAGCTCTTCGGCGGTTGGATCTTCACGCGCTTTCCCGACGTCCATCCGTTCCAGCATCCCCGTTTCTCGCTGAAGCTCGAAGGGGGAGTGCCGAGGAAGGCCTCGTAAACACTCCTCGCCTCCGAGAGAGAGGCGAGGAAGGATTTGAGGCTCCAGAGCGCACCGTGACTTCTCGCAAGACCGAAGGCAAGACGCCCCTCAGCCCGCCACTCTCCCGCCGGGGACTCTTCTCCGTCGTCATCGCGGGTCGTCCCAACGTCGGCAACTCGGCGCTCTTCAACCGGCTGCTCCGGCGTCGTCGCTCGCTCGTCCACGATCTTCCCGGCGTCACGCGCGACGTACTCGAAGCGGAAGCCTCCACGAACGATGGCCGCCGCTACCGCCTTCTGGACACGGGTGGATACGACCCCGAGGGGCGGGAAGAGATGCCGAGAGCGGTCGCCGAGCGCGCGGCCGCCGCGATCCGGAAGGCAGATCTCGTCCTGCTCGTCGTCGACGCGTCGGCGGGGATTCTGCCTGGCGACCTCGCAGCGGCGCGCATGATCCGAGAGGCCGGCGTCGAGGCTTTGGTCATCGCGAACAAGATCGATCGAAAAGAAGGGGCAGCGGGGGAAGGGGAGGCGTGGGAGCTCGGCTTCCCCGAGGTCCACGGGATCTCCGCGGAGCACGATCTCGGGGTCGACGAGGTCGGGGAAGCGATCGCGCTCCGCTTGCCGGAGCAAGAAGAGGGGACGGAGACCGCCGGGCCGGCCGAACGGGAGACGGCCCTGGCTATCGTGGGGCGGCCCAACGTCGGAAAGTCCTCTTTGATCAATGCGCTTTTGGGGGAGGACCGCGCGATCGTGTCCGCGGTCGCCGGCACGACCCGCGACTCGGTCGATGCCCTCCTGCGCCATGGAGGAGTGAGTTTCCGGCTGATCGATACGGCGGGGATTCGGCGGAAGGGGAAGACCAGGCGAGGAGCGGAGGTGCTTTCCGTCGTCCAGGCGCGAAAGCGCATCGAGGAATGCGACGTCGCGATTCTCGTGCTGGACGCCGCGGAGGGCGTGACCTCTCAGGACGCGCAGGTGGGCGCTTATGTCGCCGAGGCCGGGAAGGGTCTCGTCATCCTCGCCAACAAGTGGGACCTCGCGACCCGGCCGGGACTGGAAGGAAATAAGGCCGCGAAGGAGTTTCGACTGGACGTGGAGGAAGCCATCCCTTTCGCGCGGCATGCCCCGGTCCTTCTCGCTTCGGCGAAGACGCGCAAAGGGTTGAGCAAGGTGCTCGATACGGTCGCGAGCGTCTCGGAGAATCGGCGGCGCCGCATCACGACCGCGGAGCTCAACCGGGTCCTCGGGGTCGCGCTGCGAGACCAACCGCCGCGCTCGGCGTCCGGCCGGATCCTCAAGGTCTACTACGTCGCCCAGACCGGAATGGCGCCGCCCACTTTCACGCTCGTCGGCAGCCGCCAGGAGCGCCTCCACTTCTCCGAGGAGAGGCGGATCGAGAACATGTTGAGGAAGAGCGCGGACTTTTCGGGCACCCCGATTCGCATCAGCGTCCGGGCGAGATCGAGCAAGAGTCGACAGTCAACAGTCGACAGTCGACAGAGGGGCCGTTAGGAACTCCTTCCCCTCTCCCCCGCAACGGGGGAGAGGGCAGGGTGAGGGGGTCAGCCCGATGCGGACTAGAGGTAAAGTAATACTCCAGCTCATGTCCCAGCAGCTCTACAAGCCCGCGGAAGCATGCAAGATCGCGGAAGTCGCCCCCTACGTGCTTCGGTATTGGGAGACGGAGTTTCCGGTGCTCTCCGAAGGGAAGGAAAAAATCGGCCCGCGCTCCTACACGGAGCGGGACGTAAAGATCATCGCTCGCATCCGCGAGCTTCTCTACGACGAAGGATTCACCGTCGCGGGAGCGAAGAAGCGCCTCGATTCGGAGATCACGGAAGGCCGGTTCGAGGACGGCCTGAAGCCGGCCCCCTCGCCAGCCAGGCAGCGGGAGGAAAAACGCGCCACGACGCCCTCCAGCGCGTCGCCCGCCGGCGCGACATCGTCAGGTTCCGCTTCATCCCCCGGGGTCGCCGTCTCCGAGGCCCCGACCTCCACGTTCCTCGCCGACGCAGAGGGCTCCCGCCCCAACGCGGGCGCCGGCTCCTTTCCCGACCGCAAGCGCGTCGTCAAGGAGCTCAAGGAAGTGGTCCGGATCCTCGACCGAGGCCGGAAGAAGTAACTCGCTCGGCGTTTGACTCGGCCGAGGTTCCCTGTTTCAATTCCCCGTTCCGGTCGGGACGTGGCGCAGTCTGGTAGCGTACCTGAATGGGGTTCAGGGGGTCCCGGGTTCGAATCCCGGCGTCCCGACCAAATCAAACTTCACGCTTCCTCAATCCTCGGAATCTAACCCTCACAGTTTCCGCGAGTTTCAGGCGATCAGGCTCGAGAGCCGGCAGATCGAGCGTGAGGGATTTTGCGGTCTTTTTCGGAGGCGGACACGGACACAAACACGGACACGTCCCGTCGATCGGGCGTAAACGGGAGCTGACGTGATCCCGACGGGCGCCGGACGGCAGGCTCGAGCGGTTCTGCAAGGTCTGCCAGCATCAGAAGCTGCTTGCGATTCACGATCTCCTGTCGCGCGGCGCCTCGGTGCGCACGGTCGGGGCCAAGTTCTCGCTTCCAAAGTCGAGCGTTCATGACCACCGAAGGAGCGTCACGGCACGATCGCCGCGGGGCGAGAGCGGGCGCTGCTCGCAGCCCGGAAAGAAGCGGGCAAGGTTGCCAGGGGGGCAAATTCGCCAGGCTTTTTCCCGCTGCCGGCTGCCCACCAGACATGGATACCTCCTGCGAATTGGTTGCTGCGTAATCTGCTCGCTCCCTTGGCAGAGTTCAAGACCCCTCGGGCTTACGGGGCGACCAGGTAGAAGACGCCGCGACCGATCGGGCTGCCATCGGGCGCGTTTGTGCGGATTACCTGCTGTCCCTCAAAGCTCAGCACGATGACGCCGTTCGGAAGCTGGCCGGCGAGCTCGCGGATCATCGTGTCCTCACCGCTGCCGACGACCTCCACCGAGCAGACGGGCGAACGACCGTCTGCGGAGGCGTCGCGCATCTCGAGCATTCGAGCGGCCTGGCGCATCACCCAAGCGAATGATTCGGCCGCCTGGCCGGTGTCGAAAACGCTCCCTGGAGCGGGCAGTCCGAGATCGCCATGGTTCAAGTCCACCAACCGAATCGCAGGATCCTCCGGGATGTCAGACATGGCTTCGCCCTCCTGCTCTTAAAGTGGCCGCCGGAGCGGATTTCTTGGACAGGGTTTTTGCAAATTCTTCCGGGCCACCCCTCAAGACCTGACTGCCGGGGGTATCAGGCCGGCTGCGATCGGGAAGGCCACGTCTGAACTGCTCACGACGCCGTGAGTTCGGCGTCGGGCGCTGGATACCGTCCACAGCGAGGCCGGCGCCGTTGGCTCCCCCCGGCTGTGAGAACCGGGCTTCAACAGAAACTCAAGCTGACCGCGACCCGACCTAGTGCGCGGGCCGCGGATGCCGATGAAGCTTTCGGAGAAGGGGAACGCGCGGAGGGGTTTCTTCGAGAAGGCGCAGCTCGACACCTTGCTCGCGGTCCTGCCGGCGCCGCTCGACGACATGGCGCGTTTCGGATTCGCGACGGGCTGGCGCCGCGGCGAGCTGCTCGGGCTGACCTGGGAGGCCGTCTCGAGGGAGGAGGTCCGACTCGGAACGACGAAGAACGGGGAGCCGCGATCGGTCCCGCTCGACTCGGAGCTCGCGGCGATCATCGAGCGGCGGAGGAAGGCTCGGGAGTTCACGACCGCGGCCGGCGTTGGGCTCTCGGCGTTCGTCTTCCACCGCAACGGAAAGCCGATCAACAAGACGGTCTTCGGGAAGCAGTGGAGAGCCGCTTGTCAGAAGGTGAAGCTATCGGGCAAACTCTTCCATGACCTTCGGCGGACTGCGGCTTGGAACATGATCCGCGCGGGCGTCCCTCAGTCGGTCGCTCAGCGGATCACGGGGCACGAGACGGACTCGATGTTTCGTCGGTACGACATCACAGAAAACCGGGACGAGCTCGCGGCGCTGGAGGCTGCGCGGCGCTACGTCGATGCGGAACCCGAGGAGAAGTCGAACGTCGTCGAGATGAGGAGCGGTCTTTCAAGTGAATAGCGCGTACCGTGATCTCATCCTTAGCCGTGCGGCGGCTGCGGTCGGTGCCGCGCGGGCGGTCAAGGGGATCTCACACCGAGGACTAAAGGGCGCAATCCGCGAGATCTTGATTCGAGATCTCCTCCGGCCCCTAATGCCGACAGATATAGGTGTCGGAACGGGAGAGATCATTTCCGCGACTGGCAAGACATCATCGCAGACTGACATTGTGATTTTTGATCGACGAATTCTGCCGCCGATTCTGTTCGAGCAAGCCGTCGGTATCTTTCCAATTGAATCCGTCCTGCTGACTATGGAGGTCAAAAGCATTCTGAAAAAAGAGGACCTCAAGTCGGCGGACGAAGCTGCTCGCAAGCTGATGGGCTTCGATTACGCCGAAGGTTGGTTTGACGAAACTGGACGGGTTGCGCAGGCCGGCAGGTCGGGTCTGCCTCTGGAGAGCACCCTTCTTGCCCTCGACACCGAAATCGACAGCACCGTTTCAATCGCGGCCTCGTATGACGAGTTGAGACCACCTGCGGCTGGGGCCCCCGCCATCGCTGCGATTTGCGTTGTGGGCCGTGGCCTCTGGTTGTGGGGCGGGAGAGGTTGGAAGAATCCCCCTATTCGTTCTGAGCATGATGAAATCGTGAACCTCATCGCATTGGTAACGAACAGCTACGGACGAATCAGTGCGAGTCGAGGACTTCCGCGATTGGGTCGGTACATTTTTCAGGAAGGTGACTTTCCCGAAAGAGACGAGAGCACGGGCAAGGGATCCTCATGAAGAGACGAAAGGACAGCGGCGCAGATCTCGGAATACCGACTGACTCGCGGACACAAACGCGGACACGCGCGGATTTTTCGAAGGAATTTGCGGATTCCCGTAGGGTTCGAATCCCGGCGTCCCGACCAACTTCAAAACTGCCGGAACGTTATTTTCGCGCGGCGCCCATGTATTTGATCGCGGTCTGACGGTATTGTTTCGCTTCCTCGGGGCTCGCGTCGCTGGCCAGGGCAGTCACAATGACGTGGGCCGTTTCGCCGACCTGCAGCGGCAGAACGGGGCCGGTCCGTTCGACGCCGAAGTCGGCGAGCTTCACGTCAAATTCCGCGATCACCTTGACGAAGTTTCCTGGCCGCATCTGGTTGAAGGGCCCGCCTTTCGGGACGTAAGTCAGGTGCGCCGTGACTTCCACCTTCTTGCGTACGCCCTTGAGCTCGAAGAGTCCCTCTCCCGTCAGGTCAACGGGGACATTGGGTTCCATGATGTTGGAGGAGACGGACTTGATCTTCTCGAGCGTGAAGATGGCCGCCGGGTTCTTCTCGGCGCCCAGCGCTTTGGCGACGTGACCGTCGCGCATCTCGATGCCGGTCTTCAAAGAGGTCAGAGAGACTTCGATGCGGGCCGCGGTGCCCGGGCCTTTGAGGTTGGCGGGGTCGGCCTTGAGCACTCCGGTGACCTGGTTGGTCGTCCCGACGATGTCCTCGAGCGGAGCCGTCGTTCGAAATTGCACCGTGTCGCGACCCCAGGCGTCATCGATCGTGAACTCGCGCACGGAGTCGGCGGGACTCGCCTGGGCCGTCAGGCCGCTGGAGATTGAGAGGCACGCCGAGAAAACGATGGCAGTCCGCCGCATGACAGCTCCTCTCACAGAAACGCGAGCGATGCTATATCGCCGGTCTCGGGCTTGGAGGTCAGAGATCTGTCAGGAATCGAGCTTCATCGAGGAGACGTTCTCTTAACCGATCCCTTACATATCGGGGGGTTGTCTTCTGCTAGCGTTGCGCCCTGGAGGTCCAAATGAAAAAGAACCGCGCGCACGGGCTACCTCTCGCCCTCGCCCTGGCTCTGCTTCTGATCCTTCCCGCTTTCTCCTCGGGATCGAGCTCTGGTGGAAAGACGTCTTTGCCTTCCGCCCCGGCCGAGCGGATGACTCCGGAGCAGGAGGCGAATGCTCTGTACAACGACGGCATTTCCTACCGGGACAAAGCCGCGAAGCTCGAGAAGGAGGCCGAGTCGGAGAACGATGCTCGGAAGAAGGAAAAACTTCTGGCCAAGGCCAAAGACAAGCACGAGGACTCGATCAAGAAATTTGACCAGGCCACGAAGAAGAACCCCGGCAACTATGCGGCATGGGGCAACCTGGGATACGCCTATCGCAAGATCGGCAACTATCCGGCTTCGCTCGAGGCGTACGGAAAGGCGCTCGCGATCCAGCCCAACTACACCCCCGCCATCGAGTATCGTGCGGAGGCCTATCTCGCCTTGAACCAGCTCGACGATGTGAAGTCCGTTTACATGATGCTTTTCAACATGGACCGTCCGCGCGCCGATGAGCTCGCCGCCGCTATCGACAAGTGGCTGGAGAAGAAGAAGGCCGATCCATCGGGCATCGAACCCTCGAAGCTGGAAGAGTTCTCGAAATGGGCGGAGCAACGAAAACAGCTTGCTTCCCAGGTTTCCTCGGTGCTGAAACCGAAGAATGAGCGCTGGTAGCTTCGCCCTCCTTTTCCTCGCGCGCGTCATCGTTCTGGGGGCCCCGGGATGGCAGTGGAGCCTGCCGCCGGGATTTCCCGCACCGCGGGTCCCCGCGGACAATCCGATGTCGGAGGAGAAGGTCGCTCTCGGTCGACACCTGTTTTTCGATCCACGGCTCTCCGGCAACGGAACGCAGTCGTGCGCCTCCTGCCATCAACCCGCGCGCGCCTTCACCGACGGGCGAGCGCACGCGCTCGGTTCGACCGGGCAGATTCATCCGCGCAGCTCGATGAGCCTGGCCAACGTGGCGTATTCGCCGTCGCTCACCTGGGCCGATCCCGGCAAGCGCGCTCTCGAGGATCAGGCGCTCGTGCCGATGATGAATCAGCATCCGGTCGAGATGGGTCTCCGCGGGCACGAGAAGGAGATGCTCGCGAGACTCCGGGCCGAGCCCGTCTACCAGGCCCGTTTTGCGCGGGCGTTTCCGGCCCATCGCGACCCGATCACGCTCATCAACGTTCGCAAGGCGATCGCCTGTTTCGAGCGGACGATCCTGTCCGGCAACTCGCCCTACGATCGTCTCGTTTGGCGGGACGACCCGAGCGCCCTTTCCCAAGCCGCCTGGCGGGGCATGAAGCTCTTCCACTCGGAGCGGCTGCGTTGCAGCAAGTGCCATGACGGTTTCACGTTGTCTGGTCCGGTCGTATGGGAAGGAGGCCCGGCCGCAGCGCCCGCCTTCGTCAACAACGGGCTGCGGGTCGCGCCCGGAAAGGCGGACCTCGGTCTCTTCACGATCTCTCGGCGGCCGTCCGATCGCGGCCGGTTCCGCGTCCCGACGCTTCGAAACATCGCGCTGAGCGGTCCCTATATGCACGACGGCCGCTTCGCGACGCTCGAAGCGGTGATCGACCACTATGCCGAGGGCGGTGCTCGCGAACCCCACCAGAGCCGATTCGTCACGGGCTTCACGATCACGGGAGAGGAAAAGCGCGATCTCCTTGCTTTTCTCGAGAGTCTGACCGACGAGGCGTTTCTGACCGACGCGCGGTTCTCCGATCCCTGGGTGAAAGCCTCGCGACCGTCCGATCCGGCAACCGCGACCGATCCCCGTTAGGAGCACTCGCCACGAACGCGATTCTCGCTGGCACGGTGACCCTGCTGCCAATGACACGAGGAAGTGCTCGTCAGGCCGAAGGAAGGACTCCGATCACTGGAAATAGCCGCTGACGTCGAGGATGAGATGGACGGTGCCGGAGGACCGAGGAACCGATACGATGTATATAAAAGGGTTGGTCCATTTGAGTCTAACAGCCGCAAGCGACGCGTTCCAGGGCAGGTGCGCCGCGCCGAGATACGTGCCGCCGAAGCGGTCCGGAGTGATCAGCGCCGCGGTCGTGTCGGTGCTTGCCTTTCTCGCTTCCGATGCCCTTGCGAGGCCGCGCACTGTCGCCCTTCCGACTCAAACGATCGGTGTCGCCGGCCTCGAGCGGCCTGTCGAGATCCTCGTCGATCGCTGGGGCGTGCCGCACATTTTCGCCCGCACCGCACAAGATGCGTTCTTCGCTCAAGGCTTCAATGCCGCGCGGGACCGTCTGTTCCAGATCGACCTGTGGAGGCGGCGCGGTCTCGGTCAGCTGGCCGAGGTCCTCGGCTCCTCCTTCGTCGAACAGGACAAGGCGACACGACTCTTTCTCTATCGCGGAGACATGGATCGGGAATGGCGCGCCTACAGCTCAAAGGGCCAACGAGAAACCGAGCGGATCGCGGCGTCGTTTACGGCCGGCATCAATGCGTACATCGATTACGTCTCGGTCAATCCGGACAGGCTCCCCTGGGAGTTCCGGAGGCTTGGGTATTCTCCGGCGAAGTGGAAACCGGAGGACGTAGTTCGCATCCGTTCGCATGGACTCACCCGCAATCTGACGAGCGAGGTCGCTCGCGCGAGCACGGCGTGCAAGGCCGGTCTCAAGTACGACGAGGTCCGCGTCGGCCTGCTGCCTGCGTGGCACACGCAAGTTCCCGAGGGGCTCGACCCGTGTCTCCCGAAAGACGTGCTGAAGGTGTTCACCCTTGCGACCCAGGAAGTGGTCGTGGCGAAGCCTCCCGCGACGGCGGGCATGGATGCGCCGCTTCAGATCGCGACCGCAACGCCCGACGAGACCGAAGGAAGCAACAACTGGGTCGTCGCGCCGGCCAAGTCGGCGACAGGGCGCGCGATCATGGCCAACGACCCGCATCGCGCGTACCCTGTGCCGTCGCTGCGCTACCTGGCGCACATCTCTGCGCCGGGGCTCAACGTGATCGGGGCGGGCGAACCCGTGCAGCCCGGCGTATCGCTCGGGCACAACGGATCGATCGCTTTCGGCCTGACCATCTTCCCGATCGACCAGGAGGACCTCTACGTCTACGAGCTCAATCCGGAGAATCCGTCCGAATACAAATACCAGTCGAAGTGGGAGCCGTTCCGCACTTTTCGCGAAGAGATCCGGGTCAAGGATTCCGCTCCGATCACGGCGGATCTGACGTTCACCCGGCATGGACCGGTCATCTTTATCGAACGGGAGAAGCTCCGGGCCTACGCGGTCCGCACCGCCTGGCTCGAACCGGGCATGGCGCCCTACTTCGCATCGCTCGACTTTCTTCGCGCCAGGAGCTTCGATCGGTTCCGGCGGTCGCTCTCACGCTGGGGCGCTCCGACGCTGAACTACGTTTACGCCGACAGGCAAGGGAACATCGGGTGGGTCGCGAGCGGCCTTGCGCCCCGGCGTCCGACGTGGGACGGTTTGCTGCCCGTGCCGGGCGATGGCCGATACGAGTGGGCCGGGTTCTGGCGGGGCGAGGATTTACCGTCCGCGTACAACCCCAAAGCCGGCTTCTTCGCGACGGCCAACCAGCTGAACCTGCCCGCGGGCTTTCCCTACGAGGAGCGGAGACTCGGTTTCGAGTGGGCCAACGACTCGCGCTACCGGCGCGTCGCGGAAGTTCTCGCGGGCCTGAAGAAAGTCTCGCTGGCCGATTCGGTGCGCCTCCAGAGCGATCTGCTCTCGATTCCTGCGAGGCGGGCCGCGGCCTTGCTCGCGCCGCTCTCTAGCTCCGACGTCCAAGCGCGGGCCGCGCTCGAGATCTTCCGAGATTGGGACGGCGTCGAACGGGCAGAGGGAGCGCAGGCGGCACTCTTCGAGGTCTGGGTCACGCGCCACCTGGGCAAGGCATTCCGTGAAGCCGTCTTGCCGAAGCCGGCGGCGGAATCGATCAGCTCAACCGATCTGGCCGTCCTGCTGGACGGGTTGGAGAACCCAGGCAAATGGTTCGGTGCAGACGCCGCCAACGCGACATTCCGGCGAAACGAGCTGATGTTGTCCAGCCTCGCCGCCGCATACGCTGAAATGGAAAAGCTCCAGGGCTCCGACGCCAGCGCATGGCAGTGGGGAAAGCTCCATCGCAACTTTCTCCAGCACGCGTTTTCGGCGGCCGTCGAGGAAGGCGATCGCGGTCGGATCAACGTCGGGCCGCTGCCGACGGGAGGAGGGCCGCACACGCCGAACCAGTCGTCGTATCGCCTGAGTGATTTTCGTCAGACGAACGGGCCTTCGGTCCGACTTGTCATCGACGTCGGCAAATGGGACGACTCGCGCGCGGTCAATCATCCGGGGCAATCGGGCGACCCGGAGAGCCCGCACTACCGGGATCTCGCCTCGTCCTGGTTGAACGGCGACACCTTCCCGCTTCTCTACTCCCGCGGCGCGATCGAGCGCGCGACGGAGCTGCGCCTCCGGCTCGTGCCGATTCGACCCTAGCCTGGCTTCGGGCGGCAGACTCAAAACGCGCTTCGACTTCAAAGCCGCCGTCGGCTATCGTCCGCACGGCATGACACGACGTGTCGGCGGAGTCGCCCTGCTTCTCTTCGGCTCCGGCCTGACGGCTCTCGTCTATCAGGTGGCCTGGCTGCGCGAGCTGCGTCTGGTGTTCGGAGCCTCGACGCCGGCCACCTCCGCGGTGCTCGCAATCTTCCTCGGCGGCCTGGGGTTCGGCTCTCTGGTGCTCGGACAACGCGTCGACGCGATCGAGAAACCTCTCCTGTTCTACGGACGGCTCGAGCTCGCCATCGCAGGCCTCGCGGCTGTCAGCCCGGCGCTCGTCTGGCTCGTCCGCGCCAGCTATATCGCCGTCGGCGGCTCGACGTTGCTTGGCGCCTTCTTCGGCACGCTCGTGCGGCTGGTTCTCTCCGCGCTGGTGCTGGGCCTTCCGACGTTCTTGATGGGCGGGACGCTGCCGGCCGCGACTCGCGCGGTCGAGACGGAGGAAGACGCCAGCCGCACGCGGGTTGCGTTGTTGTACGGGACGAATACCCTCGGGGCGGTCGCCGGCGCCTCGCTTGCCAACTTCGTGCTTCTCGAGAAGATCGGAACGCGGGCGACGCTCTGGAGCGCGTGTGCGATCAACGTTGCGGTCGGCCTTCTGGCTTGCTGGTGGGGATCGCGGCTCGTCGTGCGGGAGCGCGAGCGCGAAGCACCACCCGCTCCTCCGAAAAGCCGGAAGAAGGACTCGCCCCGCGAGAAGACGCTCCGGCGCGTTGCGGAATCCGAGGCGGCGCCGCGATTCATTCTCGTGGCTTCGGGCGTCGTGGGGTTCGCGTTCATGTTGATGGAGCTGGTGTGGTACCGCATGCTGGTGCCGCTTCTCGGTGGATCGACATACAGCTTCGGGCTGATTCTCGCGGTCGCGCTTCTCGGCATCGGCCTGGGCGGTGCCGCATACGCCCTCCGTCGTTCTGACCGGGTGCCGACTCTGACGACTCTCGGTTTGACCTGCGGCATCGAAGCCGCGGTCATCGCTGTGCCCTTCGCCCTCGGTGATTTCGTCGCTCTTCTCGCCGTCCTGTCACGGTCGTTCGGCGCGTTCGGCTTTGCCGGCTACATCGCGAGCTGGACGGCGGTCACCGCTCTCGTCGTTCTGCCGGCGGCCTTCGTGGCCGGAATTCAGTTTCCGATTCTGATCGCGCTTCTGGGCCGGGGGCGCGAGGACGTCGGCCGGCACGTCGGTCTCGCCTACGCGGCGAACACGTTGGGCGGCATTCTCGGCGCTCTGGCGGGAGGGTTCGGTCTGCTTCCGCTGCTGTCGGCGCCGGGCACATGGCGTCTGGTCGTCGTCCTTCTCGCCGGACTGGCTGTCGTGTCGGCGTTCGTGAGCCGCGCTCCGTCCCGGCTCCCGTTGCGCGCGGCCTCGTGGCTGGCCGCCCTTGCGGGAATCGCGCTCGCCTGCGCGCGAGGACCAACGGCGGCCTGGCGGCACAGCCCGATCGGTGCGGGCCGCGTGGAGCTGGAAAAGGCGTCGCCCAACGTCGTGACTCACTTTCTAAACGAACGCCGGCGTCTGGTCGACTGGCAGGCGGAAGGGGTCGAGAGCAGCGTCGGACTACTGCGCACGAGCGACGGGTTCTCCTTTGCGCTCAACGGAAAAATCGATGGGAACTCTCGGATGGACGCGGCCACCCAGGTGATGGGAGGTCTGCTCGGCGCCGCTCTTCAACCCGGCACCCGCCGCGCCCTGGTCATCGGGCTCGGCACCGGCTCGACGGGCGGCTGGCTCGCGCAGGTGCCCGGAATCGAAAGGGTCGACGTCATAGAGCTCGAGCCCTCTGTCCTGGAAGTCGGGCGGGCGTGCGCTCCGGTCAATGCGAAGGCGATGGAGAATCCGCGGGTCCGCATCACGCTGGGGGACGCGCGAGAGGTCCTCCTCACCTCTCGAGAGAAGTACGACCTCATCTTCTCGGAGCCCTCCAATCCCTACCGCGCCGGCATCGCGAGCCTTTTCACCCGCGAGTTCTATCGGAGCGTGAGAGACCGTCTGGCGCCGGCCGGTTTCTTCATCCAATGGACCCAGGCCTACGAGGTCGACGGCCAGACGGTCCGGACGGTCTACGCGACGCTCTCGGATGTGTTCCCCTCCGTCGAGACGTTTCGCGGCAAGCGAAACGACCTTCTCCTGGTTGGCTCCCTCGAGCCCATCGCCTACTCCGCCCAGACTCTGCGGGCGCGCCTGGAGACCGAGCCCTTCCGCGGGGCGATGGAGAAGGCCTGGCGAGTCACGGGGCTCGAGGGTCTTGCCTCCCATTACCTGGCTGGACCAGGCCTCGCTCGGGCGATCGCGGCGCAGCAAGCGGGGCGGCTCAACACGGACGACCGCAACCGGATCGAGTTCGCCGTCGCGCGCTCGCTCGGCTCGACGGCGCTCTTCGACAGCGAAGAAATCCGGCGGCTGGCGGCAGCGCGGGGAGAGAATCGGCTTCCCATCGGAGAAGAGATTTATTGGAAGCTCGTCGAGCGCAATCGGCAGGCGACGACTGTGGCGGAGGCGTCGATTCCCATTCGGGAGGCGGACGCGGACCCGCAGGATCTCGCTCGGGCCGCCGCCTATGCCGGCTTCCTGCAGGGACGCCTGGACACGGTACTGGCCCCTTTTCGCGCGGAAGGAAGGGCGCCCGATGCCGGCACCGAGCTGACCATGGTGACCGAGGCGCTCGTCCAGGCGATGGACCCGTCTGCCCGGGAATCGATCGAGAAGCTCGCCGCTTCGCAGCCCACCGAGGCCGCTTCCCTCCGAGCGCGATATCACTGGCGGCAGGGGAATCTGCAGGAAGCGGTGAAGGACCTGGAGCTGACCTATCAGCGCTATCGCGAGGACCCCTGGCCGCTCCCGTTCGTCATGAAACGATCCCTCCTCGTGGCGGCCGACATCGCGGCTCGGGAGCCGAGCCTGGCCCCGCGCCTCTATGAGGCGCTCGCGCAGCCGTTTTCTCTGCGTCTTCTCGAGGACGAGCGGGTCGCGGCTCTGCTCGTGGTCGCTTCCTACGTCAGCTTCGAAAAATACGCCGAAGCGCTGTCGGGTATCGAGCCGAACGTGCCGTGGGAGCGCCCGCTTCTTTCGCGCCGGGCACAGGCCTACGAAAAGATCCGCCATCCTCTGGCGGCTCGCGCCCGGCGGGATCTCGAGCTTTTCCTCAAGCGGGAGCCGCGGCCGTTCGACGAGGGACTGTCCGCCGCTCCAGAAGGACCCCGATGAACAAGCCTTCGAAATAACGCCACCCGAATGGGCCCGCGAGGGCGGGGCCCTGACCGACAGCTGATAATCAGCGGCTAGATGGAGCGCTTCACCGAGTTGTTCTTCTCGATTCCCGCGCCGGTCGCTCTGGGCGCGGTCTTCCTGCTCACGTGCGCGGAAGCGTCGCTCTTCTTCGGCTTCGTGATTCCCGGCGAGATCGCCGTCGTGCTCGGAGGCGTACTCGCCGCGCGCGGCTCCGTCCCGCTGCTCGAGGTCATCGCGGCAGCGGTTGGCGGCGCGATTCTCGGGGACTTCATCGGATACTCGATCGGCCGCAGATACGGCTCTCGATTTCTCGAGCGGCATCTCCCGCTGAGGTGGCCCCGAATTCGGGACTGGCTGGACAAGCGGGGCGGGCGAGCTGTCTTCTTCGGTCGGGCCACGGCCTTTCTCCGAGCAGTCGTTCCAACCGCGGCTGGCGCCGCGGGCATGTCCGTCGGTCGGTTTCTTTTCTGGAACGTCCTCGGAGGCGTGGCCTGGGGCACCGGCTTCAGTTTGCTCGGGTACTTCGCAGGCGAGGGTTATGAAGCCGCGATTCGTTGGGCCGGGCGAGGCAGCGTCGGCCTGACGATCCTTCTGCTTCTTCTCTTTGTAGCGTATGCGATCAAGCGCGCGCTGGTCCGCGGGCTGGCTCGCGAAGCCGGAGGGGAGCCCGGCGAACAGCCTTGACATCGGCCGCTGCCGTGCCTGCTAAGCTTCGTCCCGTGAAGGTCCGACTGATCTCCGGGGCTCATTTCTCGGCGGCTCACCGCCTGCACCGCGAGGACTGGGACGAGGAAACCAACCGCCGGGTCTTCGACAAATGCAACAACGTTCATGGCCACGGTCACACCTACGAGCTCGAGGTGACCGTGGAGGGAGAGATCGATCCCGAGACGGGATACGTCATGGACTTCGGAGACTTGAAGCGCTCGGTTCACGAGCACGTCGTGCGGCGTCTCGACCGCCGGCACTTGAACTACGACGTGGATTTCCTGTCCGGCGTCAACCCGACCGCCGAAAACATCGCGGTGCGGATCTGGGAACAGCTTCAGGCGCGCGTGAAGCCGGCGCGCCTGGTTCGCATCTCGCTCAATGAAACGGAGAAAAACCGAGTCGTCTACGAAGGAGTTGAAACGTGAGCACTGCTCTTCCACCCCCCGCTCCTCCCCGCAAACTGATGCGATCGCGTACCCACAAGGTCATCGCGGGAGTTTGCGGCGGGATCGCGGAGTATCTCGAGGTCGACCCGACCGTCGTGCGAGTCCTCTACGTGGTCGCGACGGTCCTCTCGGGAGTCCTTCCCGGAATCCTCGCCTACGTCATTCTGACTTTCCTCATGCCGCTGCCGGATCGAAGTCTCGCGTAGCCATCGCGACGCGCTGCGCGAGCGACCGCGGCGGCTTAACGCTGAGCAACGCTTACAATTTCGCGATAGTTTCCGCGAGAATGGCGAGAGAAATGGACCGCCCCCGCATCCTCGTCACCAACGACGACGGGATCTTTACAGAAGGGATCGAGCGGCTCGCGACGGCTCTCTCCTCGGTCGGCGAGGTCTGGACCGTCGCACCGGCCCAGGAGCGAAGCGCGGCCGGACACTCGCTGACGCTGCACAGCCCGCTGCGCGCAAAGCTCGTCGGAGACAATCGCTGGTCGGTCGACGGGACGCCGACCGACTGCGTCAACTGGGGCGTTCTGCACCTCTTGAAGGATCGGCGGCCGCACCTTCTGGTCTCGGGAATCAACCTGGGCTTGAACCTCGGCGACGACGTGACCTACTCCGGGACGGTCTCGGCCGCATTCGAGGGGACGCTGATCGGAATCCCATCGGTGGCGATCTCGCAGGAGATCGAAACCGGGTTCACGTTCGACGCCGCGGCCCGCTTCGCCGAGAAGCTCGCGCGCCGGCTGCTCGAGAAACCCCTTCCGGCCGGGACGCTCGTCAACGTCAACGTTCCAGCGGGGGAGCCGCGCGGGGTCAAGGTCGTCCGATTGGGCAAGCGCCGCTACGGCGAGGCGGTGGTCGAGAAGACGGATCCCCGAGGGCGGCCGTACTACTGGATCGGTGCGACGATTCCGACCGGCGACATCGAAGAGGGGACAGACATCGGAGCCGTCGCCAACAAGTTCATCTCGATCTCACCCCTGCACCTCGACCTCACCGACTACCGGGCGATGCAGGTGCTGGAAGAAGTCGTGGCCGGGATCGATAGGACGTAGGTGGTAGGACGTAGGTCGTAGGACCAAGCCCTACCACCTACCACCTTCGTCCTACATCCTAATAGGCCAGCACCTTCCTCGCCGCCTCGAGCACCTTCTCGGTGTTCGGCAGGATGGCTCGCTCGAGAATTCGGTTGAAACCCACCGGCGTGAAAGTCGAGCCGACGCGGCCGATCGGGGCGTCGAGGTACTCGAAGACCGATTCCTGGACTTCAGAGGCGATCTCACCCCCGAACCCTCCGTGAACCTTGTCCTCGTGAGCGACCAGGACCCGATTCGTCTTCTTCACCGAGGCGAGGATCGTCTCGCGGTCTAGAGGCACGAGTGACCGCAGGTCGATCACCTCGACGGATTTGTTTTCCTTTTCGAGTGCCGCGGCCGCCTCCAGCGCGAAGTGGACCGGGGTTCCGTAGGCGAAGATCGTCAGGTCTCTTCCTTCGCGGCGTGTCCGAGCCTTCCCGAAAGGAACAGCGAATTCCGGCGGTACGTTGGCCCGCGCCATCGGATTGTTGTAAAGAAACTTTGGCTCGAGGTAGAGCGTGATCCCGCGGGAGCGGATGGACGTCCGCAGCAGACCGGCCGCGTCATCGGCGAAGGCGGGGACGACGATCCGAATGCCCGGCAGCGTGGTGAGCCAGCCTTCGATGTTCTGAGAGTGGTAGAGGCCGCCGCCGATATATCCGCCCGACGCGAGCCGGATCGTGACGTTGGGCACGTACTTGCCGCGCGTGCGCCAGGACTCGTGGGACATCTCGATCATCTGCTCGGCGGCCGGCCAGAAGTAGTCGGCGAACTCCGCTCCCTCGACCACCACTCGGATCTTCCCGTCCAGGCGCGAGAAACCGTCCGAGGTCCCGAGGATGAAGTCCTCGGCGATCGGGCCGTTGAAGACGCGCCGCGCGCCGAATTCCTGCTGCATTCCCTTCGTGACGTTGAAAACGCCTCCCTTGTCCCGGTAGGCGACGTCCTGTCCCCAGATGAAGGTGTCCGGGTTGCGGCGGAACTCTTCTTTCAGGGTCGTGTTCAGCGCCTGGACGAGTGACATCGGCTGGCCGGAGCCGTCGGGGATTCCGTCGCTCCACTTCTCCGGCACCCAGGGATCCGGCCCTACGAACTCGAAAATGGATTCGGGGGAGGGATCCGGCGCCGCCTTCGCGCGGTCGGCCGCGGCGTCGTAAGTCTGCTGGTTCTGCGCCTCGATCGCGGTGATCTCTTCCTCGGTGACCCACCCGTTTTCCAGGAGCGTGCGGCGGAAACGGGGGAGCGGATCCGCCGCGCGCGCGGCCGCGAGCTCTTCGGGAGTGCGGTAAAGCTCCTGCCGGTCGGAGTTGGAATGCGAGTGGATCCGGACG
>Ga0207684_10000828_pt1 | contig 35600 bp, 38 predicted proteins | sample KBSK5501metaG_FD_184342 | JGI IMG/M metagenome (GOLD analysis project Ga0207684, IMG submission 184342) | Corn, switchgrass and miscanthus rhizosphere microbial communities from Kellogg Biological Station, Michigan, USA - KBS K5-50-1 metaG... | ecosystem: Host-associated > Plants > Roots >... | reverse complement strand
AATTAAGATGAGGCGTACTAGCGGCAGGCCTAAAAGCGGTCGATTTTAGGACTAAAAGTGAAGCGATCCAGGTCGACTCGCGAACGAAGATAACTCAATACCATGGCTCTCAATCAAAAACTTACGGACGTGATTAGGGGAAGAACAATCCAAGACCTTCAGATCAGCTCTTCAGAGGTCGCGATGCGATTTGCGGATGGATCGACTATGCAAGTGAAAGTTATGGAATCAAATAGCCCGCCGCTGAAAAATGGCGCTACCATCCGCGCAGTGTTTGAGGAATTGGCATCGCTCACGATTTCGTGTGAGGATCAGAGTCAGCTTACCGTTATCCTTGCCGATCCCGGGTCTTCCGTCACGGTTCTCGACGCAAATGGAGTAATCGAATACTCGGGATAGAAAGGGCCCCTCGCGTATTACCGGCCCTATGAGTGCGGGCAAGGGGGAAACGATGTGCCTGGGGGAGCCAATCTTTCTGTGCTACCGATTAACTTTTGGGTTCCACCCCAGCAAATTATAAATGTAATAACGCAGTATCCCGACGTATTCATGTGCAGCCAGATCGGCGATAGCGAAGTTGTATCCGGTTGGCAGGATCGATATCGATGGAACAACATAGTCAGCAGCGGAAGGCGTCGGGTGGATATTAAAGTAGCCGAAGTACAAGAGTGCCCGTCGCAGATGGAGGCCTGAGGTTACCAGAAACAGTTCATCAAACTGTTGTCCCTGCAAGATCGATCCAGTAAATTCGGCATTCTGGAAGGTATTCATACTGCGTCGTTCGACTATAATGTCGCCATCGGTGACGCCGAGTTGTGTCATCTCAGCTCGGTAAGCGTCTGCCTCGCTGATCCCGGTCCCGGAAGCATCTCCACCGCTGATGAGAATATTGCACTGGTGGCTGCTTTTCTTTGCCAAACTGTAAAGCCGCACCGCTTCCAGAATCCGTGAATACGCTAAAGCGGATGGCTTCACTATCGACTGGCTTGGTAAGCGCACCGTGCCATCCCCCAAAACGATAATAACATTCCGCACTCCCAATGCGGGATTCTCGTCAGCCGATGTCGATTGGAGCGGGCCTAATAAAAGCGATGGTATCCACCCAGATCCCACTGCTTCAAACGCGATCAATGTAATCGAAATAGCAATTGCAGCGGTTTTGCGCCACCTGAAGAGAGCGAAGCCGGCCGATCCGACCAGGCAGAAAAGTATAGCTAAGGTAATCATCCGGACGGACGGTCCGGTGAGTGGCTCGCAGAAGCAAGAACGCCTACCTTCGCTTATCCGCGTCGTTAGCGGTGAGCGTCTGCGTGGCCCCGGCTTTTTGCATCTTCAATGACGACGTAAAAGTATTCGCTATCAGGAAAGGCGTTCAAGCCATCGAGTGCCAGATTCCGTGCTATCTCATCCAGATTACGATTCTCTCGATATTCGCCGGAGAGAAAAATAAACGCGCTGTCTGACGAAACAGAAACGTGGGCTCCGGATCCGCAAAGCGCCTTAACCGCATTTTCAAAGTATGTCCGGCCCCCGGAGATATCGCTCACCGTCTGCGCTTTTGATTCTTGTGCCGTTTCGGCGAGGCCGGCCAGCGCTAGAACAACGAGGGCTACGGCGAGTTTCATAAAAATCTTATCGCGGATAATCGACAGGCTTTTCTTGTTCTTTAGCCCTTACCGCCTTTCAGCGAGCTGCCTCGCTTATTCAGCACTCTTCAAAACTTATGTTTTTAGATTTGACTCCGCGCAGGCTCACACCGTCTTTGGCCAACTGAAAGGCGGGAGGTTAGCTGGCTCGGAAAGTGTACCGTTGAGCATTCTCAACTCTTGCAACTCTCGCAACTCCTCGAACTTCTTTTTTTTGCGCTCTTTTACGGCTATTCCTGATTTCGTAAACTAAAACAAATAAAAACGGGCCTGAATTCTTCGCGGAATAGAGCACAGTATGCCCTGTCCAAATTGGACAATCGAATATTGCGGGGATAGGAATGGTGAGCGCGACTGTCATGCCCACACAACGTAGGAGACAGCCATGAGCACCAAAGCATTCCGTAGTAGCGAGGCGACCACCGATCCGAGTGTCGCCAGAGTCGACATGAAGCTCGAGGTAGTCGTCATCCCTGTTTCCGATGTCGACCGCGGAAAGGAATTCTATGAGAGGCTTGGTTGGCGGCTCGACGCCGACGTCACCGGCGACAACTCCCGGTTGATCCAGTTCACACCTCCGGGTTCCGGATGCTCGATTCAATTCGGCTCGAACATCACACCGGCCGCGCCCGGTTCAGCCCAGAGCTTGTACCTGGTCGTCTCAGATATCGATGCTGCGCGCAATGAGCTCGTCGTCCACGGCGTCGAAGCGAGTGAGGTGTTCCATTGTTCGACGGGGTACGCTTGCAGATTTCCGGGCAACGAAGGAAGGGTCAGCGGCCCACACCCGGAGCACAGCAGCTACGGGTCGTTCCTCTCCTTCAGCGATCCCGACGGTAACAGCTGGCTCCTGCAGGAGGTCACGACGCGGTTTCCTGGGCGGGTCGCCGGCGACACGACGTACGCGTCGGCAGCCGACCTTTCGCAGGCGCTGAAGCGCGCCGCGGCCGCGCACGGGCAGCACGAGGCGCGGACGGGACAATCCGACCCGAACTGGCCAGACTGGTACGCCGAGTACATGGTGAGTAAGCAGACCGGCAAAGAGCTGCCGCGATGAGAGCGGCCTGGTACGAGAAGCAAGGGCCGGCCACGGAGGTTTTGAGAGTCGGAGAGATGCCCGACCCTCATCCTGCTGGCGGCGAAGTTCGCATTCGTGTAGCCGCATCCGGCGTCAACCCAGGCGACGTTAAGAAGCGCCAAGACACCTTTGGTTACGGTATGGCGTACAGCCGCGTCATTCCGCACAGTGACGGTGCCGGGCAGGTGGACGAGGTCGGTGAGGGCGTTCCTTCCGAATGGCTCGGACAGTCGGTTTGGTGCTACGGAGCTCAATCCTATCGCCCATTTGGTACGGCAGCCGACTTTACCGTAGTCCCATTGGATCAAGTGGCTCCCCTGCCCTCGGGCGTGTCGATGGAACAGGGCGCCTGCCTGGGGATACCCGGCATTACTGCTCACCGCGCCGTCCATGTTGCCGGCGCCGTGAGTGGACGGACCTTGTTGGTGCAAGGGGCATCAGGTGCGGTTGGCTTGTGCGCGGTTCAATTGGCTCGTTATGCAGGAGCACGGGTGATCGGGACTATTCGATCTTCTGCGGACGAAGCAACCGCGACAAGAGCGGGTGCCCACCAGGTTGTTCTTAATGATGAGCAGCTGATTGCGAAGGTACGGGCGTTGGCGCCGGATGGAGTCGACCACATTGTCGAAGTGGCCTTCGGAGCCAATCTGGAAGCCGATCTCGAACTGCTGAAGCTAAGCGGATCGATTGCGGCCTACGCCAGCGATCGCGAGAATCCCCAGATCCCGTTCTGGCCAATGGTGTTCAAAAACATTCGGTTATTCTTTCTTGGAAGTGACGACTTTCCAACGGACGCGAAAGCGTTAGCCGCCAAGGATCTGAACGCGGCGCTTGAGGCCGGGTGGTCAGGTTTCGACATTGCCGAACGAATTCCTCTATCTGAGATCGCGCGAGCGCACGAACTTGTTGAACACCCAACGCGACGGGGGCGGGTCGTGGTGATCCCGTAATCGAAAACGTTTGTCGCCCGCCGCTTATTCAGTGCCATTCAATATTTATATTTTTAGATACGACCCCCATGAGCGGGGCCTTATCGCCAGATCGTTCGCAGGATCTCCGTCAGGCTCAGATTGGCTCACGGAGCTCTCAGACATCTCCTCGTCTGGACGATTAGGCAATAAGTTTGGACTTCCGTCAATTTACAGAATGAACCCGGCACGCCATGCTGAGTCCACAACAATAAACTTACAAAAGGAGTCCAGAGTATGCGTGTTTTTGTTACAGGTGCTACAGGGTTCATCGGTTCTGCCATCGTTCAGGAACTTATCAACGCAGGTCATCAGGTGGTCGGCCTCGCTCGCTCAGATGCAGGCGCCAAGTCGCTGATCGCCGCCGGCGCTGAGGTGCATCGCGGTGATCTGCGAGACCTGGAAAGCCTGCGCAATGGTGCAGCCATGTCGGATGGCGTGATTCACACCGCTTTTATCCATGACTTCTCAGACTGGAGCGCTAACTGTGAGATCGATCGGCGCGCTATCGAAGCTCTCGGCTCTGCACTGGCTGGTTCTGACCGGCCGTTGATCGTCACCTCCGGCACAGCCCTTCTTCCGCCAGGTCAGGTCGCGATCGAAGAAAATGTGCCCGTTTCCAACTCGATACCCCGAGTGGCTTCGGAAGAGACAGCAGCTTCGATGGCAAAGCGCGGCGTGCGCGTGTCGATCTTACGTCTTCCGCCATCGGTCCATGGCGACGGCGATCACGGCTTCGTTCCGATCCTTATCAAAACTGCGCGGGACAAGGGCGTTTCGGCGTATGTGGACAAAGGGCTCAACCGCTGGCCCGCGGTGCATCGGCTCGATGCTGCTCATCTCTACCGGCTCATCTTGGAGAAGGGTTCGGCCGGAGCCCGATATCACGGGGTCGCCGACGAGGGCGTTCCGTTCCGAGAGATCGCTGGTGTGATCGGCCGGCGCCTGAACCTGCCGGTTGTCAGTAAGACTCAGGAGGAAGCAACCACCCATTTTGACTGGTTCGCCCATTTCGCGGCGATCGATAATCCGGCCTCAAGCAAGCGAACTCGAGAGGAGCTGGGATGGCATCCAACGCAGCTAGCGCTTATCCCTGATATCGACCGGCCGCGCTATTTCGAAACCTGAAAATTCGAAAAGATAGATCCGCAGATTACACAGATTCCACGGATCAGAGAGAGAGTTGGATCTTGAGGGCGCCGTGCCTTGAGCGCGCAGACGATAGCCCAGGGCTGAAGCCTTGGGCTTACATCTTCGGGCGCTCAGTTTGAGCTAACGCCCCGACGCTAAACCTTACTGGGAAATTACAACTGTGTAAGAAAGGGCGGAATCCTTTGACTCTTCTTCCGCGTGTGGTACCTCCGCAGCCCGCGTCGAGCCTTGTTTTGCGTCAGGGCTGTTCACGCATAGAGTAAAAATCATGATGTAAATGGAGGGAGCCTTTGTCGGGCGGAAGAAAGAGAATGTTTACTGAGAATCAAAAAGCGTTGCTGACCGAAGCGAGAGCTTTGCTTGCGTCCGCAGCCAACAAAATTGAAGAAGTCTTTATGGAAGTTAACACGACTCATCCTGGCCAGCGGACACTGCTGCGCGCGCTGAGCCGTTTACACGCGGCGATCGCGATCCTGGAAGAAGTCGGATAAGGCGCGGAACGCTCTCACGCTCCGCGGTTAACAGTTAACCGTTTTCCGTTAGCGGTTTTCGGTTTCATGTCGTATTCGCAGACCGCGCGCTGGATGTCTTTGTAAAGCCGGCTGAACCGGCCAATGCGCCGATGTTCCGGCAGGTTTTCGCGCGCCGCCCTTTCAGGGCGACCGAGGTGCGCCAAACACTACCGGCAATGAACTACTCCGGTTTGTTCGCCCGTTGCCCGGCCTCGGCGATCTCCACTCGAGCGCCGTCGATGATGGAGTCTGAGGGATCAATTACAACAGCGTCGTCCGCCGACAAGTTAGAAGTCACCTCGACTTTGCTTCCATAGTCGCGACCGATGGCGACCGGCACCAGCTTGACCTCGCCGGTACGCACCAAGGCAACGCGCAGGCCCTCTGCCCGAAAGAGCAATGTATTCGTTGGAATAGTCACAGCTCCAGCCGCAGCAGGTATCTTTAGATGAACGAAAGCATAGGCTCCAGGCAAAAGCCGGCCGGCTGAATTATCGACGTCTACTTCTACTTTCAAAGTCCTGGACGTTAAGTCGATCGAACTAGAGTTACGAACGATTGTGCCGCTAAACGTCTCTCCCGGAAAAGCATCCAGTGTCAGTGTCACTGTTTCACCGGATTTCACTGCGGTTGCGTATACTTCTGGAACCGAGATATAGACCCGTAGCTTGTCGATCGCAGCGAGATGGAACAACTCCTTTTGCCCGGTACTGTCACCGTTCTGAATCAACGCTCCGATATCGGTGTCCCTGGCAGTAATAACTCCATCGAACGGTGCGTAAACGCGCTCAAATTGCTGCAGTCTTTGCAACCGCCGCACATTAGCTTCAGCGGCATCGGCCGTTGCTTTCTTTGCATGGTAGTCGCTTACCGCTTGATCCGTCTCTTGTTTGGAAATTACGTTCGTCTTGAGTAAGTAAACCCAGCGGTCTGCGGTAACTTGGGCGAGTTGGAGGTTAGCTTGCGCCGTCTTCAGGCTGTTCTCGGCTTGCTCCAGTTGCTGATCGAGCTCCGGCGTCTCGATCTCAGCCAAAAGTTGTCCCCGTTTCGCATGCGCACCGATATCCAGATACCACTGTTTGAGATAACCACTGGTGCGCGCATAAATCGGCGCCTCGGTGAAGGCTTCGGTGGTGCCCGGCAGTTCGATTTCTTGAGCTTTCGAGCCTGTCTCGGGATGAATCACTGTCACCACGGGAGTAGCGCTGGATTTAACCTTTCTCTCCAATCCTTTTTCGGCTTCGATCCGAGAGCGGATACCTAAAAAGATAAGAAAGGCGAAACCAGCACAAAGCAACGCCACCACTACTATGATCACTCTTCTGCCGACTCCCTGACCAGGTGAACCCGCACGCTTTCGTTCGATCCTAACTTTTGCAGGCTCCAGGTCGGTCGTCGTTTGATGCGATTCGTCGAACAACATTTTTGCTTCTGTCCTTTTCTAGTGCAGCGAGTGATTATTTTCCGCCAGCAACGGCAATATTCCGGTTTGGCGCACTCTGATGGACGATACTGAAGACGGCGGGAACAAATAACAGCGTCGCTAAGGTTGCTGCCATCAAGCCTCCGATAACCGCGCGACCAAGAGGTGCATTCTGCTCACCACCGTCACCCAATCCAAGAGCCATCGGGACCATTCCGATCACCATTGCTAGGGCGGTCATCACCACCGGACGGAATCGGGTTGCGCCTGATTCAATGGCGGCGCGGATGGAATCACCATGTTCGTGGAAACGTTCTATAGCAAATGAGACCACCAGAATACTATTGGCAGTGGCGATTCCCATACACATCAAGGCGCCCATCAGAGCTGGTACACTCAATGTGGTATGCGTCAGAAATAGAAATAAAACGATGCCGGTCAGCGCTGCAGGAAGCGCAGTGATAATAATAAAAGGATCAAGCCAGGATTGGAAGTTAACGACAATCAGCATGTAGACCAGGACGACGGCTAACACCATGCCCGCCAGAAGCCCCAGGTAGGAAGTTCGCATCGTCTGAACCTGGCCTCTTATGGCGATAAACGTGCCGCGTGGAAGCAGCTTTTGATTCGCGTTTACGATCTTTTCGACATCACGGCTGACAGCGCCAAGGTCTCGCTCCTGAACCGACCCATAGATATCAATGACGCGGCGAATGTTATGATGCGTGATCAACCCCATCTCGCGGCCGCGCGACACCGACGCCACATCGCCCAGGATTTCCGTGTTTGTGCCCCGGTTGGCGCCGTTCGCATTCAGCGGAACATTTAAAAGATCGCTCATCGACTGAAAACGATACGGAGGAGTCTGGGCAACCAGGTTGTAGTTGACCCCGTTTTTCCAATTCACGAAGAACATCGGTGTTATTTGAAAACTGCCACTCAACGCGTTCAACACACTGGCGGCGACATTCTGCTCGGTATAGCCGGCTTGGCCGGCCTTCACCCGGTCAACCGCTACTTCTAACGTCGGATAGTCGAGTGGCTGCTGCACGCGCAGGTCGGTCAATCCCGGGACTTGGCGCATCTGCGCCATGATCTTTTCTGCGATTTGCTGGCTGGTTACGACATCATTTCCTTCAATCTGTACATCGATTGGAGCCGGAAGCCCAAAGTTCAGAATCTGAGTTACGATGTCAGCCGGCAGAAAGTAAAAAGTTGCTCCGGGAAATCGCCGTGGCAGCTCAGCACGCAAGTCACGAATATAATCTGCCACGAGATGATGATTCTGGCGCAGCGAAACTAACACGTCTCCGTCACTCGCGCCGAGGACTCCAGAGGTCGAATGCATCGTATTCAGTGGACTGTAGGGAAGCCCGATATTATCGAGAATGTTGTCTACCTCGGATGTCGGAATCGTTTCCCGAATATAATCTTCTACCAGGTCGAACAAGCGCGCGGTCTCTTCAATCCGCAGACCCGTTCGACCCCGCACGTGAAGGATGAACTGACCGCTATCGCTATCGGGGAAAAAGTCCTGGCCCAGCCAAGGCAGTAAAAGAAGTCCGCTCAGACAGAGCACAAGAAAGCCAGGCACGAATAGTTTTCGGTTAGCCAAAAGGGCCGTCAACAGCCGCTGATAGTTACTGCGCACTGTCTCAAAGCCTCGCTCGAACGAACGCTGTATTCGGGCAAACAGATTTCGCGAGTTAGATGCGTGCTCTTTTTTCTTCAGCAGATACATCGCCAGAGTTGGCACCAGTGTTCTGGATAGAATGTAAGACGCCAACATGGCGAAAACTACCGCCTCGGCCAGAGGCACAAAAAGGTAGCGTGCGACACCATCCAGCAGAAACATCGGAAGAAACACGATGCAGATGCATAGTGTCGAAACCAACGCTGGAACCGCAATCTGGGCGGCGCCCTTCAAGATGCCGTCGTGAAGCGAGCCGCCCTCATGTAGGACGCGCTCAATGTTTTCGATTGTTACCGTTGCATCATCCACCAGAATGCCGACAGCCAGTGCTAACCCTCCCAGCGTCATGATGTTGATGGTCTCGCCCAATAGGCTGATCACGATAATCGACGTCAGAACCGACAAAGGGATAGAGACGGCGATAATCAGTGTGCTTCGCCAACTGCCAAGAAATAAGAGAATCATCAGACCGGTCAGCGCAGCCGCAATCACGCCCTCTCGAATTACTCCACTGACCGCGCTGCGAACAAAGATGCTCTGGTCGGACAGCGGCGTCATTTTCAAAGATGGCGGAACGATTGTCGCGACTCGGGGCAACAAGTTTTTCACCCCACTGACCACACTGAGTGTCGATGCGTTACCAGCCTTCAAAATGCTCATGAGCACACCACGTCGACTATCCTGGCGCACCACATTGGTTTGCACGGCAAATCCGTCACTCACGGTGGCCACATCTCTCAGGTAAATCGTGGTGTTTCCTACCTGTTTGATCGGAAGATTGTTGAGTTCAGCAACGGTTCGCGGGGATGTGTTCGTACGCACGTCCAATTCGCTCTTCCCGAGTTTTACCGTGCCGGAGGGGAGAATCAGGTTCTGTGCGTTTACCGCGCCAACTACATCGGTCGGCGAAATGTTCCGCGCCTGCATCCGGTTGTGATCCAGGCTGATCATGACCTGACGCTGCTTTCCTCCGTAGGGAAGAGGTACCACCGCGCCCGGCACGGTGATCAGTTGTGTGCGGACGAAATTGAACGCCAGATCATTCAGATCTTGCTCCGATAGCCCATTACCTGAGAGGCCCAGTTGTAGAATTGGAACGCTGGAAGCGCTGAAGTTAATAATTTCTGGCGGCTGTATGGCCGGAGGCAAAAATCGAAGAACAAATTGAGAAGCGCTGACCACCTGAGAATTCGCTCGGTCTAAGCTGGTGCGAGGCTGAAGAAAGATCTTGATGACAGCCGAACTGTTGTAGGATGTCGACTCGATGTGCTCGATATTGTCGACCAGGCTGGTTAAAACCTTCTCGTACGGCGTGGTCAGTCGAGCCTCGATATCTTCCGGATTTAAACCGGTATACGTCCAAGCCACCGATATAACCGGGATATCAATATTGGGAAAGATGTCGGTAGGCGTTCGAAGAATTACCAGCGGACTCAGAACGAAAATGAGCAGTGCCAGTACGATGAAAGTGTACGGACGATTAAGAGCAAGTTTTACGATCCACATATGCCAGAAGTTTTGGTTCCCAAAGTGGAACCGAGGGGCAGGAGGGCGCCGGCTCCGCCTTGGCCACGGTACGACGCGGCGGTCACCGCCGATGTTGAAAGCGCCAACCGGGTGTTCGCAGTTGTCCGTTGCGGATGATAGAAACGCGGGTCAAGATTTTGCGGAGGGAACCAGAGCTGCCGGGCTAGATGCTGATGGTCAAGCACCCAGTGTGTAAGCGCCCGTCGCATGATATGGGGATATCCTCGTATTTGCTGCGATTGTCAAGGTTATCTTCTCATTTCACCTGGCCGTCCCCGGCCAAACCTTCGAGTCGGCTTCTCCGCCTCCCAGTACACAAAATGGTAGGGCACAGCGTTCGACTGAGCCTCGCCTGAACCGTGCCTTGGACAGGTAAACGCACGAGGCGCCGACCACCCGCGTCGCTACGCGAAGGGTTGCGGGCGCGGTAAATCGGCGCCCTACCGACGCCATGCTTCCGGTCACATCATCAGTAGGGGCTGAGCTTCATCCTGCAGCCGCGGGTGACCTGTGCTCTTGCCATCTTCGCCCGGCACCGACGCGACATGTTGCCCCGTGCCGTCGCTAGCGATCATGTCCTATATACAGGGATATCCTTCTATTTAGCCTACAACTGCTCATCTCTCATAAGCGCAGCTTATCAATTGCGCCGGCACATTCTATTGGCAGCTACTGGCTGGACACTCACTAAATTTCTCAGCAGGCGTCCAGTTGAAGACTCTTATGGAACCGTGGAAACGCCGTGAGGTAGGGCGAGAGCATCGGACTTAAGCCGGTCAGGAACCAACTGACGGACGGTGAGCGTTCATCGCGTCGATAGGCTACCGCCACCTCCGATACCAGGTCGATGTCGGCTAGAGGTCGAAACACTACCGAGGGAACATTCATACGCATCTGGCGCAGCTCCATCAGCTAATTATTTCAATTGCGAGTGCGATCCCCTGCCCGCCTCCGATACACAACGTGACAACTCCACGACGGAGTCCATCGCGGCGCATCGAGTGAATCAGGCGTGTCAAAAGCACTGCGCCAGTCGCGCCGATCGGATGCCCATGGGCAATGGCACCACCCTCAACATTGACTATATCCTCCGGCAATCCCAGTTCGCGGGTGACGGCGATAACAATGGCGGCAAACGCCTCGTTGATCTCGATGCGTTCGATATCGCCAAGCCGCCAGCCAGCCCCTGCGAGTGCCTGCCTGACCGCTGGGATTGGGCCAAGGCCAAACATGCCGGGCTCAACAGCGGCGATACCGTAGGAAACCAGGGTTGCCACCGGGGCCAGACCGTGCGCCTCCGCCCACTGACGATCGGTTAGGACCACAGCAGCCGCACCGCTATTGATGCCAGGCGCGTTGCCTGCGGTAATCGTCCCATCCGTTCGAAAGGCGGGCTTGAGCGCGGCCAATGCTTCCAGAGTCGTTTTCGGCCGGTTATGCTCATCCCAATCAAAGATAATCGGCCCTCTGCGGCCGGGTACCTCGATCGGGATGATTTCGTCTTTGAATTTGCCCTCGGCTTGAGCAGCGGCGAATCGCTGTTGCGATCGAAGCGCCCATTGATCCTGTAAGCCGCGACCGATCTGAAACTTCTCAACCAGATCTTCCGTGTGCCAACCCGACGCCTCGTCAGAGAAAGCGTCATTGAGCCCGTCGCACAGCATACTGTCGTAAAGAGTCCCGTTGCCCATCCGGTAGCCCCAGCGGCCACGCGGAACAAGATAGGGCGCCAAGTCCATGTTCTCCATGCCGCCGGCAGCGGCCACATCCGTTGTACCTAAGAGGATTTCCTGAGCCGCCGAAACAATGGCCTGAGCCCCGGACCCGCAGACCCGGTTCACCGTCATGGCCGGTACCGTAACCGGCAGACCGGCGCGGATCGCTGCCTGCCGGGCGGGATTCATCTTAACGCCGGCTTGAATAACATTGCCCATAACCACAGCGCCGAGATCATCCGGATTGAGGCCACTACTTTCGAGTGCGGCCTTGATAACGGCAGCACCTAGATCAGGCGCTGTTAGTTCCTTGAGGCTTCCACCAAACGCACCGATCGCGGTTCGGACCGGACTGGTAAAAACGACAGAGCGGGTTGACGTCATAGTGCGGCCTCTATGAGAGAAAAACGGACAGATCCGTTTTGTTAGTATCTCGTCAGATTGCTTACCGGGATATCCCCGAATTATGGCCGATTGTCAAGATTTGGTTTTCGCCAACTTATGCCCGGGCATGCTCCGTGTGACTGGGAACGCACTACTCCTCTTTTTTATCTTCAGCTTTTCGTTATAGGCGATCCCATGTAGTAGCAAACGAAGCTCCTCTGCCTCTTGCCTACCGAAAGCGGCCTCAAAACGATCTTGAGCAATCTTCCAATACTGTGTTGCTTGCTCGAATTTAGCAATTCCTTGCTTGGTCAATGCGATCAATCGACTTCGCCGGTCCTTGGGATCAGTCAGCAGTGCAACTAACCGGTCTCGCTCAAGCGGTCTTAGATTCTGCCCCACGGTGGAACGGTCCATCACTAACTTCTCGGCCAGTTCGCCCACCGTCTGCAAGGCTGCCCCCTGCGAGCTCAGTTCCCGTAAGATTCCGTATTGGGTCGACCTGAGCCCGGTCGGCGCCAACATACTATCGTACATCAGCGATAACCGGCGGGCCGCTTTCTTCACGGCACCGGCGTTGCAACGGCCCACATTTAGAGTTTCTCTTTCTTCGTCGGGTGACTTATTTTTGGCTGTCATATTCGCAGCGTGAGGCCTCAGGATATTTCCAATCCAGTTATGGGGATATCATTGTATATGCTATTATAAGGTTCCACGCAACCAAAGGTTCGCCGCGATTGAGATTCGCGGCGGCGTCACTAGCAGGCGTTCCGTGTTTCGGGTTTCGCGTTTCGCGGTTCGCGAAAGGCGCATCGGTGTTCCGGCGGGACAGAGTTTTCACGCGCGCCCCGGGCGCCCTTTCAGGGCGCATCGGTTGTTTTCATCATGTACCCAGGGCTGAAGCCCTGGGCTAATGTCCTTGGCTCCTTCGGAGCAACGGCCACAACGTGACCGCAAATGTCAGCTCAGGGCTTTAGCCTGGGTGTGACAAAACATGCCGGCTGCGCCCTGCAAGGGCGTCCGAGGCGCGCGAAAATGCGCAGCGGCAGTTCGGCGGCTATTCTCGCGTCCTCGGCTTCGGTGAAAACGCGTTCCAAGTGCGGCCGGATCAGATGTCCGAGATCGGTAAGGTGCGTCAAATTTCCTTCCCGGCGAAAGAGACTTCCACCCACCTCTTCCTCCAGTTTCTGAATGGCACGGCTCAACGCCGGCGCGGACACGTGACATTTGTCCGCCGCCCGGCGGAAGTTCAATAATTCACTTACCGCCAGGAAATAGCGTATCTGATGCATTTCCATGGGTGTGCATGATACCTTGGGGATCGTAGCGGCTATGACAAGAGATAACGAGCGAAAGGGTCTATCGCTACCAGCCCGAAGCTTCGGTCGCGCGCCGTCCCCGTCCCAGGGGCTGAAGCCCTGGGCTAAAATCTGTCGCCGCTTCGCGGCGCCTACCTCTCACCTCCTGCGCGGAGAGAGCAGCTTTAATCTTGAATAAGGCGCTCGGCCAGATCGAGTGCTTTCCCAAGCGCATGAATGGCTTGGGCGTATTCAGAACCGCGAATCGACTCCGGATGCGTTGCCAGGCGCTTGTATTCTTTGACCGCGTCTACCAATGTTTCGAGGGCTTCCTGGCGTTCGCGTAACGCTTTCCGGACCGCATCTTTCACGATTCGCCCTTCGGCATCGATTGTCTTTCGCGGGGCCGGCGGGACTTCGATCTGGGCTACGTCCTTCAGTACCCAGCGGATCTCCTGAAGATTATCCCATGCTCTTCTTCGTGACGCGCGCGACCGTTCGACTTCTCTGACCAAGGCAAGAATTTCGTTCGGATCGATCGACACACGCATAGTGTTCGTATGAACATATTTCGCCGTCAATAGCGAATTATTCCGACCGGCTCTGGTTTTGGAAATCGATGTACCCCGGGGCTAGTTTCCTTAGTTCCTTTGGACCCGTGGCCACAAACGTCAGCCCAAGGCCTTAGCCCCTGGATATACGATGAAGACGCGATCGCCCCGAAAGGGCAACCGAGTCGCGTGACACGCAAAACGCGATGCACCTTTTGCTATCTATTCCCGCACCGCCAGGGGCCGGCGACTAGTCACTTCCAGGGTCATTACGACGGCAGAAAGCAAAACAAACCACCAAATGATCGGTGTTGATTGGTTTCCGGCCGATTGAACAATGTTATCCGGATCCACAAAGAACTATAATCGGACGAAGAGGCCGGACCTTAAGATGAATGCCTGCAATTTCAGCCCCGATCGGACTTACAGATATGTGCTCCGTCACAACTGTTCAGATCGCTTCGAAGCAAAACGAATCGTTTGGATCGGTTTGAATCCGAGCACGGCGGACGAACGGGTTCTTGACCCAACGTTGGAGGCGGTGCGCCGCTATTCCATCAGATGGGGCTTTCCTGAGATTGTGATGCTCAATTTGTTTGCCTACCGTGCGACCTATCCGCGTGACTTGAAGCGGGCGGCCGACTCAGTTGGGCCGGATAACGACCGTTACTTATTGAAAGAAACCTCCGCTGCAAATCTGGTAATCGCTTGTTGGGGCAAACATGGCAACTTTCTGAGACGCGATGAGCAAGTTTTAAGTATCCTTGATGGAATCGTCTTCAACTGTCTCTCCCGGAACAAGGACGGCTCGCCCCGTCACCCACTTTATCTTGGCCCCAACATCCAGCTGCAGCGATTTCCGTAAACGCGAATCAAAGCCATAAATTGCACTAGCTTGAGCTAGCAGCCGAGTTTTGAACTCTGGAAGGTCTCAGGGGCTCTATTGATAGAGGCGCGCATTTTTCAGCCGGTTTCGCTCCAGCACAGCAGAGTTGGAACACGGCTTCGCAGGGAGGTGTTTATGGCAGAAGAGCTCTACACAACCGATTAGCGGATTGGCCTTCCAGGTCGACGTTTCTGCTCTCTGGGTAAGACAACGACGGCGGCGACGGCTCGCCGCCCTCGAGATTTACCTAATTGTCACGATTCATTTCTTGCGTCTCTCAATTCAGCATTGTTACTGAACCTTCATGGCACATTTGTTACCTGGCTCCGTTCGGGCGCGTCCGCCGCGAAAGCGTTCTCAAGCACATCCCGGTGTTGCGCCATTGTCACCGTACACGACTCAGAGTTTTCAACCGCTACCCCGTCCACTCGGGCAGCCGCCGTATCGGTACAATCTCAACGAGACGATTCCTCAGATCGACCAGACTGCGGCCAAAGCTGGAAAACTGGTGTTTGACGCGGTTGGCGACACCGGCGGCATCAAGGCCCCAGAGTATCAACACCAGGTCGCAGCAGTGATGAAACAAGATTTAAGCGCGAACGGCACCGATCGACCCTCGTTTTTCTATCATCTCGGCGACGTCATCTACTACAATGGTGAACTAACCAAATACTACGATCAATTCTACGAGGCGTACGATCATTACGATGCGCCGATCTTTTCAATACCAGGGAATCATGACGGCGATCCGATAGACGCTTCCCAGACTTCTTTGGACGGCTGGTGCGCATACTTCATGACGCAAACACCTCATGTCGATCCTCGGTCCCAGGACGCGCCTCGGGTGACGATGTCTTTGCCCAATGTCTACTACACGCTTGAGTGCCCGTTCGTAACGATCGTCGGTATGTACACCAACGTCCCGGAAGGTGGCTCGATCGATTCGATTCAGCAGCAGTGGTTAACCAACGAAGTTTCCGAGGCGCCAAAGGACAAGGCGCTGATTGTTTGCCTCCATCATCCGGTCTATTCGTTTGATAATTATCACAGCGGCAGTCCGCGAATGGCTGACGCTCTTCAGCACGCTATCAACGATTCCCGGCGAGTGCCGAACATCGTGTTAACCGGGCACGTGCACAATTATCAACGGGTCGAGAAGAAGATCGCCGGATCCAGCCCGACACCTTTTATTGTTGCGGGTAACGGCGGCTACTACAATTTACATAGCTTAAACGCTAAGAACGGTGACTCAGATCCAACAACCGGCGCCCACCTGATCGCCAGCGATGATAAGCGGCACGGTTATCTGACGTTAACTGTAACCGCCAATACGATCTCAGGCACATATACCGCCATTGCGAAAGGAACCGGAAAACCGGTTACGAACGTTGATACGTTCAAATATCCGGCAGCACTGCTCACGCTGCCGGCGAAAGTCACAGTGAGTCTTTAATGTAAGCTCAAAAGCTCGAGCTGAAAGCTCAAGCACCCGGCCGTCGCAGCGCTGGAAGCTTCCGCCCAAGTCTCCGGGTTGATTGCGCCGTTACCGGACCGCCCATCCTTGCTTGGCGTCACCTCTGGCTTAACCAAGCCGGTAAACAATACGGGCCTTGCCAACGTCGTAGGGGGACATCTCCATCCTTACGCGATCTCCAGCGGTCAAACGGATAAACCGTTTTCGCATTTTTCCTGAGATGTGCGCCAGTACGATTTGTTGATTGACAATCTCAACCCGAAACATCGTTCCGGGCAGCACAGCGATTATTTTTCCTTCAATCGCGATTGAATCCTTTGTAGGCATAATAGTATCGGGCCAGGCAGAAAGGACTTCTGTGAGTCCTTTCGCCTAAGATCGACTGTGCCTACCAACGCGATCCCGAGAATGAGCGCTTACCGCCTTTTCCGCCGGGTTTGCCGCCCTCGTTTTTCGGGCGTGCCTCGTTGACGGTGAGGTTGCGGCCATCGACTTGCTTACCTTCGAGAGCGGTCATCGCCGCCTGGCCTTCTGCCGCACTGCTCATAGTGACGAAGGCAAACCCTCGCGACCTGCCGGTTCCGCGATCGGTGACTAGGTACACGTCTTCAACCGTACCATACTGTGCAAATAGGTCCCTCAGATCGGGATCCGTAGTGTTAAAAGAAAGATTTCCAACGTAGAGTTTCATAATATGTGATCGAACGCTTGCAGCTGCAGAGCCGTTCCCGTGTATCGGGATTCAAATCACAGTTGAAAAAAGTCTCAACTAACGATCCTCCGTGCCTGGAACAAGAACAAACGAACGTCCCATAATCGCTCGGATTGTTTGGAACACAAGCAAAAGCTCGCTCGATTGTTTGAAGCTTTTCCAGCTGCGGATTTTTTGTCGCGCCAATCCACAAAACTCTTGGCGATCGGATTCGAGGAAAACAGCCTACCCGGAAAGGGGCTGCGCATACAGTCCACTGCCTGCCGATGATTATTATTGGGAGAAAACGGCTTCCGGAAACAATACTTCGAGACCCGGATTCCGAATTGTGCCTTTATCGCCGGGAAAAAAGTACCCTGTGATCCGCGCATAATTCTCTAAGTCGGAACAGAACATGTAAGCACCTTCGAACTGACCTTTGGAAGTGTGAAACCGCATCCTGAGGATTTTGATGCGATCCGCTGTCGCAAAGTCAATCCATCCGGTTCCACGAATGCGAGTACCATTGATCAAGCGGACTACATCCAACTTCGATCCTCTTTTCTTAAGCTCGACTTTTCCAAGAAACGTTTTGTCGCTGTTCATCTCTTCACCGACCAACCGGTAACTCCCTTCAAGATAGCGGAGAAGGTCGTCCCTATCCGTCGCTGAGGCTGCGGTCGTTTGACCAACCCACAACGTGAATAGCACAAAGGCTGATGAAACCATCCAGCGAAATGAGCAGTACATGGAGACAGATATAGCATGCCTTGCCATTTGTAGCGTGGCCGCGCTTTTCCGTTGAAGGATGGGATCGCCCGATATCGTCATAGCGTCGGAACCACTTGAAGCGATGGCGCTTCATAGACAGATCGCTTCAGGCCAATCTCACGAGAGACTCCCGGAGGCCGGCGGCCACCGCAGCAGGACCATTACCAAACCGGCTCTTAAATTCGCGGCTGAACTGTGAAGCGCTCTCGTAACCAACTTGCATGGCGGCGGTACCGACACTCGCGCCTTCATGCACCATGAGTAGCAGCGCCTTGTGCAGGCGCACGTTCTTGAGGTATTGCAGCGGCGAAGTTGTAGTAACCGCTTTAAAACGTGCATGAAACGTTGAGACGCTCATCCCAACTTCTTTGGCAAGACGGGTCATATCATACGGATGAGCGAAATCGGTGTGCATCCGGTTAACGATCCGGCTAATTTGGCCGAAATGGCTGTCGGGCGCGGCGACAGCTCGCAGGTTTCCTCCGAGCCTGCCACGGAGAACCAGATAAATGATCTCGCGCACGATCTGCGGACCGAGGATACGCGCGTCATCATCTGCCCGCAGACTTTCCAATAACCGGATCGCAGCGTCCCTCAACTTGTCGTCCAGCTTTGCCGATTCCATTGCCAAAGCGTGTGCCCCGTTGCCATATTTTGAGTCACCCATTTGCAGGAGTAACTCGGCAATGGCAGCTGGAGTGACATTGATGCTGATCGCCAGCAGAGGCGCTTCCAGGCTGCCTTCCGTTTCACACTCGAACGGAAGCGGAACCGACGTGACGAGGTATCGGCCGGTCTCATAAACAATTTTGCTTTCTCCCCAGTAGCCGGTTTTGCGGCCTTGAGCGACAATGTAAATGCCCGGCTGATAGACAGTCGGCGCCCGCGGAATATACATGGTGGAACGCATGAAGATAACCCCTGGCAGCCGGGACGGGAAATAGCCTTCGCCATGCACCAGTTCGTTGAGCAGTCCAACCAAGCGGGAATCGCGCTCGAAACTGGGTTGGCTGGGTGAGACTCGGTCGCGACTCCGTTTCATGATCTCAGGATAATAGGCAATTCTAGCTGCCTATATCAATCTGATTCTACCAGTTGCAATAGGATTAGGCAAATCTTTAAGAGCTCTAGGTATAGAAAGAATGAGTGCGGTGCGTTAGGAGTATTGCATCCGATCGAAAAGACGATGTCTTCAGCGGACGAACAACCAACGAACCGCACAACACGTATGAAAAGTTCTAACAAAATCGCAATCATCACCGGCGGCAGCCGAGGCTTAGGCCGGAGCACAGCGCTGAACCTGGCTCGAAACGGCTGCGATGTTATTTTGACTTACTATTCAAACCAGAAGGAAGCCGACTCGGCCGTTGCGGAAATCGCCGCGCTAGAGCGCAATGGTGTCGCTCTTAAGCTGGATACAGGCGATACGAGTTCATTTGATAACTTCGCAAAAACAATCAAGTCGACACTTTCCGAGCATTGGGGACATGACCGCTTCGATTTTCTGGTGAACAACGCCGGCATTGGCTTAAACTCACCGTTTGCCGAAACCACCGAAGAAGATTTCGACCGGTTGATGAATGTTCATTTCAAGGGTGTTTACTTCCTTACGCAAAAGCTCCTGCCGCTCATCGCGGATGGCGGTCGGATTGTGAATTTTTCCAGTGGATTGGCGAGATTCTCATACCCTGGCTACAGCGCCTACGCGTCCATGAAAGGCGCGGTCGAAGTGCTCACGCGTTATTTGGCGAAGGAACTCGGGCCACGGGGCATCGCAGTAAATACCGTTGCGCCAGGAGCCATCGAGACAGATTTCGGCGGAGGACATGTGCGCGACAATCAAGAGCTTAACAAGTGGGTTGCGTCAGTAACCGCCCTTGGTCGTGCTGGTGTGCCCGAGGACATCGGCGCGATGATTGCTTCCTTGCTCACCGAAAACAATCGGTGGATCAACGGGCAACGAATTGAAGTCTCCGGCGGAATGTTCGTGTAGAGTGTATATGGAGTGTTAGTGCTAGTGCCAGTGCTAGCAAGGGCAGCCGCCGTTTGAAAAGAGCCTGGGGCGACGCGAAAGCATGGCCTTAGGCTATCTTCTCTTCGCGGCTTCCACCTTCGGCAAGGCTTCCGACTCCGCCAAGGCTTCGTCGGACAGGCCGGTGGACAGGTCGCCGCTTGTTGCTCATTCAGCTATGACGTGGTAGCGGACAAGTTCATCCCGTCTCCCGATACATCCCTCCGATATGACTAACGTTAGCCAGGACCAGAAGATCGTTGTTATCGGCACCGGTGGCACCATTTCTTCTCGTTACGAATCGTCGACCAGGCGATCGAAAGCTTCCCAAGCAGTTGAAAAAGTCGCTCCCTCGCTCGGCCAGGATTTGCCGGATTTAGAGTTTCAGAACTTTGCCTTGATCAACAGCTTCGAGATGACAACCGATCTTGCGCATCAACTTGTCGGACATGTTCAAGACCAGTTGTCTCGCCCGGACGTAACAGGCGTAGTCGTCACGCATGGAACTGATACCATGGAAGAAACCTCTTTCCTGGCCGATCTGTTGTTTCCGCGCGGTAAACCGGTGGTGTTCACCGGCGCGCAGTTGCCGCATGACGATCCGCGGACCGACGGGCCTGGAAATCTGGAAGATTCAATTCGCGCCGCTGCACTCTCCACTGACGCAGGGTTTAGGTGTTCTAGTTTGCTTTAACCGACAACTCCATGCAGCCCGTGATGTTACCAAGGTCCACACAAGCGCTCTAGAAGCTTTCCAGTCGCCTGGTCTTGGCCCTCACGGTTGCGTGGATGCAGATCAAGTCGTGGTGTTTCGCCGGCCAGAACTCGAGCTTCACCTGACCGCGGAGAACCTTGATAAGAAGGTTGATCTGATTCGGTTGAGTCTCGGTACGGATGCAAGGCTCATTGATGCTTCCCGCGAGAGCGGTGCCGATGGTATTGTTGTGGAAGCATTTGGCCGGGGAAATACAACGACCGATTTTGGTCGTGGCGTAAAGAAGGCTTGTGACGCCGGTATCCCGGTCGTGATCACATCCCGTTGTCTTTCCGGACAGGTTAAGCCGATCTACGGAAGCGGCGGAGGCGGCGGTCGAGATTTGGAAGATGCTGGGGTAATTTTTGCCGGCGACCTCAAAGGCCCGAAAGCGCGAATTCTATTGATGGTTGCGTTGAGTAATCCAAAGACGCGGACGAGAGTCCGTGAATTGTTCCGGTTAATCGCGCCGTAGGAGCACCTCAAACGCGCCGCGATCGTCGACCTGGAAAATCAACCCATCCCGCCTTGGCGGGACTGGAATCAAGATCGACCCCGGGCTAAAAGCCCTGGGCTTAGATCTGGCGCCAATTGGAACCCGGCCATAATGGATTTTCGAAAGGATATCAGAAAAGCTAATTTTCTCATGATTGAGTCTTAAATACGCAAATCAAATTCGTTATTGATAAATAATTCTGCGACTCACCGATAATTTTCATAGTTTTACGCTTGAGCAATAAGTTGGTCTCGCTTAGTCTCGGGGCCATGCGCTCGCGCCAGGTAGCTAAGTCTCTACTCCCTTGGAAAACTCGCCTCCGCACACTTCTTCTCTCCTTCTCTGCCCTCTGGCTTCTGTTCTCTCCTTCTCCGGCAGCCAGCGAACCGATCAATGATTGTTTGATCGCAGCGGCTAGAGCGCAGTTCGAGCTGAACCCACGGACCTGGAACCGGCTCCTCATCGTTCGCTATGGTGACCGCCAACTGCAGCATGCGTATCTGGTCTACGCGGATGAAGCGGGCGGAGTGGTAGCCTATGACAATGTCCATGGAACCCGCCATTTTCAAACGAACGAGCGGTCGGCTACGCCCTTAAGCCGACTTATTGATCCGTGGGCAAAGTGGGGTTGGTACATCGAAGACAACGCCCACAACCGCCACCTGGCCGCAAACTAAACGCAGTTGCCTGAATGAAACCGTTACCGGCACTTCTGGCCGTTTGCGCGGCGCTGTCAGTCTCAGCGAACGCGAATGACATCTCATCCATTCTTCAGGCAGCGCGCGAGCTTCCGCCTCCGGTATGGAAGCGTCTCATCGAAGTTCGATCGCCCGACGGAAGAACTCTGCGGCATTATCTGATATTCAGGCTGCATGGAACGTTCTTTTCTTATAGGTACGAGGAAGGAAGCCGGCGAATCTGGCCGGTCGGAGAATCGGCGACATCGTTTGCCAGAGCCGCGATGCCCGGGTACGTCGAGGGTGTGTTTTTGTCGGATCGGCTGTGAGGCTCTGGCATCCTCGTTCTCGTCCTCGTCCTCGATTTCCCGCGCCCGATGCGGACGAGGTCGCGCTGAAGCGCGACCCTACCGGGGATAGACATGACAGCCGAATCGAGGAGGACGAGGACGAGTAGGAACTAAGGAAACCGCCAGCCGCGCCGCATCCTAACCGTTGGAGGACCATTTCGTTGCCCGGGCATTACCTGAAGCTCATCTAAGGTTTCGTTGTCGAGTCTTCCCGTCGGGCGAAGATCACGGTCGCGCTGGAAACGCGCGATCGCATCGGTCGTTGCCGGGCCCGGAACGCCATCGATGTCCGCTTGATAGAGTCCATTCTTTGAAAGCTCCCCTTGAATGGCCATCAAAACGCTCCGCTGTACCTGAGCCGGCGCGTGCTCGTAGAGCGTCCCAGCAAAGAGTTCTGGCAGCCCGCCATACTGTAAGGGCGCAAATTGGCGATAGCCGTTGAAGCCCCTTGGACCGGTAGGCGGCTCATAATTTTCTGGCGGGCTTGGGTAGTAACGCCGGTCGTTATTGGGCGACGAATAACCATAGTCCGGTGGCGGCCTGACTTGGTCAGTCGGAGGCTGTCTCCCGGTGCCTCCGGCTGTGTCTTTCGAAATGCCTAACGACTTCAGAGTTTCTTCGTCGAGCTGTCCGTTGACTCGAAGTCCGTATCGAATTTGATAGCGTCGGATTGCCGCATCTGTTTCTGCACCGCCTTGTCCGTCTACGTCACCGTAGTAAAATCCTTGGTCCTTGAGACGCTGCTGGACCGCGCGAGTCAGCTCGTCGGCCCACAGCGATCCAGCTCCAAGGAGCGCCAGGAAAATGGCCAACAGAGTTTTCATTGCGATTTAGTTCGGTACCGAGACACCAGATACATCGCTCACGCCCTCGTTCTTGGCCGCTTTCAATTCGGATTTGCTCACAAGCGAATGATAACTAACAATCCCTGAAGCCAAGGCTTCCGCAAGTAGCTGGCGATATTCCGCCTTGGAAAGACGCTTCGCTTCATCGGGATTTGTCAAGAATCCGCACTCCACCAGGACGGCCGGATAAGCGATCATGCGGGTCACGAAGAAATTAGCGACTCGCAAACCGCGAACGTCAGCCTGCAAGGTTCGGGCGATCGATTCTCCCAGGCAACCGGCGAGCTTCTCTTCCACCTGATCAATCGGCTCGGTCGAATCGGAGACCTCGATCGACGTATCGATCTCACCGTTCTTTTGCGCGCAGCGATAAATTTCAACTCCTTTCGCGTTACTGTCAGGTGTATAGTCGCAATGGAGACTGACGAAGATCGCATGGTACACAGCGTTTGCTAACATCGCGCGATCCGGTAAAGAGACGTAGTTGTCTGAATCGCGGGTCAAAATTGATCTGAATCCCGCTTTGCGCAGTTCACTCGAAAGTCTCTGCGCTAAATCGAGCGTAACGACTTTCTCCTTGAGATTATGCGCGGAAGCCCCGTCGTCCTGTCCACCATGCCCCGGATCGATGACTACGGTATCAAAGTCACCGTTCAAGATGCGTCGCTCTTTAAACGGGAAGTTTTGAGTCTGAATCTGGCGGCGGACCAGTAGCGAAATCGACGTCAACAGAAGTGCCAGCCCCAACCATGGTAGCACTTGTGTCAGGTAGCGCAGTTGACGCCAGCGCATGCAAATTAGCTTTACCGAAATCCGGATAGCGCGGTTTCGACATCAGCCGCGAGCAGATTAGTAAAGGCTGCTCGTGGCGGCTTAACTCCTCGCTCCAGCAGCGCGCCCTCTAATGAGTATTCTTCCAGTCGCGACTTAATAAAGTTATTAAGTGCCTTTTCATCAGGCGTTTCCGTATGATCTTCATCCGCGAAGTAGAGGCCGATCCCCCACGCCCGAATCGCGATGTCCACGGCGCGCTTCAAATCGGAAACTGATGCGTCGCGCAAGTATTTCTCGATTTCTTCGAGACCACGGCGCGTGCCGGCAATCGCCCCAAAAGTCTCGCGCACGCCACCGCCGGCCTTCGCGTTGCCATGAGTTGAGCCGTCATAATCGATCCTCAGCAGAAAATCTTCCGAAGGCTCGTTACCGACTTCAGCAAACAGAAGGCGCACCAGATACGGGGCACCGTAGACCTGCTCAAAGGCCTCCTTCAAAGCCGGACTAAAAGAGTAACTTGTCATTCGTCGCAGCGAGACATCGGCAGCCGACCGGGTAAAGCCTTCGGTACTGGCGAGTTCGATCGCCAGCATGCGCAGCCGTTCGATGTCGCCGGGATGGCCAATACCGCCTAGCGCGATCCGATCATAGATCTCAAAAATTTTCCGCCGGTCACGACTGAATGTCAGCAGCAAGATCCCATCGGCAAAGCTGATGCCGATGATTGGGCTTCCAGTCGCGAGCTCGGTATCGATGTATTCGCGGCGATTCGCGATAGCTTCGACCCAACGATAAGGTTCTTCGATCATGCGACTTGCGAACGGAAAAGTTCTGCTAATTTCGCGTCTGGAACGGTCTCTACGCCTGACTCGCCAACGATCTTCATGATCGGGAAAATCTTTCCTTGCCTATCAATCCCGCCTGTAGCGGTATCTGCCTCTGCAGCAGTGTCCAACGTTTTCAGTGCGAGCGAGATAGCGTCATCCCGGGTTCTTTGGCGCAGTGGTTTTTTACCCCAATTATTCTCGTAGTAGAGTACGCTTCGAACTGCGGGAGCACCCGAGCCGCTCGAGGCGAAATCGGTTGCATCAAATTGTGCGCCCATTGCATCATAGAAGTAGACTTTGGCCGGGTCTGAGCTCTTATGGTCATAAGTCGCAAAGATCGGCACGACAACGCCAACCCCTTGCAGGGCCATGCCGAGGTTATCTCTTAAGAGCTTAGACAGAGCGCGTACTTTACCCTCGAGGCTCATTTCCTGCAGCTGGCTGCGGCGGTAGTACTGGAATGAGTGCTCGAGTACTCGAGCCATTTCCCATGCGGTGGCAGGAGAGCCGGCGATGGCCATTACCGAATGGCGATCGATCTCGATGACTTTGTCCGCGCGGTCATACATCACCAGGTTTCCAGCGGTAGCTCGTCGATCCCCGGCTACCAGAACCCCTTCTGCAAATTTGAAACCGAGAATCGTGGTCGCCGTGGTCTCCACAATGCGCGAACCACCGCTAACGCTGGTTTCTGCGCTGAATGGAATCAGCTGGCGCTGTTTGAGCAAAGCAAGAAAATCACCGGGCAGCGCGTCCGATTGACGACGTCGGTCCATGCTACTGCCCGGTACGCTGTCGATAACGTTTCGATTGATTAGGATCGACCTTGCGCATGCGATTCAACAGATCTTTCGTGTCCGGCTTCTTGGCGACGTCGGGTGATTTCGGACCACCTTCGCCTCCCTGTTTCGGCTCCCATGGCGCTGGAGCCGGTGGCTTTTGCGTCCTCTCAGGCATACCGAACATTACCGATCTTCGAGCGAGAACGCAACTCGCCAGGCGGCAAAAAGGTTTTGGGAGGTGGTTTATCAGGGGTCTAGGTCGCGCAGGAGCGCGAACCCTACCGGCCGCGGACGCATCGCCAAATCTCCAATTCACCCTTTCACTCCGACGTCTTGTTCCCATCGGCCGGCGATGCGGCGGGCGCCGTAGAGGGGCTTGCAGACTGGCTTCCCGGAATTTTGATCGTTTGTCCCGCTTGAAGTTTCTTTGCGTCTCCGATCTTGTTGAGTTGCTGAATCTGATCGACTGTGACTCCGTATTGTTTCGCAATTGCGCTGAGAGTTTCCCCACGAGCGACAACATGGGTCCTGGTTCCGCTTGCATCCACGGGAGCCGGTTTCTCGACGCCGGCGGTACTCGCTTCAGCGGCACTGGGAGAAGGTGATGGGGTCGCTGCGGCTGACGCTGCCGGCTTTTCTTTCTTCATCGCTTCGGACAGTTCCGCGATTTCCTGACTCAGCTTATCAATCTTGCTCTCTTGAGCTTTGATCTCTGCTTTGAGGGCTTCGATTTCGTTTTTGCTCGACGTCGCAGGCGTAGCGGCTTCCTTTTTCGTTGCGGCAGAATCTTTTTCCTGCGCCAAAGTCGTCGAAGCGAGGAGCGTTAAAGGGAAAAGAAAAACCAGCCAAATTCTTTTCGGGTCCATTTGGTGTTTGTCTACAACTGACGTTGCGCGTTCGCAACTGTTTCTGCGGCGCGCGCCTTCGGCGCCGCGGTTGCTCGTCGACGATCAACCGTCAACCGTTAGACTGGGAGGGAAATTGTGCGGCGCCTCGCGGTGGCACGTGCACGAGGTCGCGCTGAAGCGCGACCCTACCGATGATAGACAAAACGCGTTCTTACATAGTCCGGCGGCGATTTTCCCGTTGCACCTTTGCACGCCATGGTCAACGCTGGCGCCATGCGGGTCCGCGGGTGCTTGATTCTGGCGTTCTCCTTTTTTCTTGCCCACTCGCTGGGCGCGGCGCAACTGACAATCTTCGCCGCAATAAGTCTTACCGACGCACTTACTGAAATCGCACCGATTTATGAGCAAGCGTCAGGCAATAAGCTTCAGTTCAATTTCGCCGGCTCAAACGAGTTAGCCCGTCAGATCAACGCGGGGGCCGCTGCGGATATATTCATTTCAGCAGATGAGGCAAAGATGGACAATCTGGAGCGGCAGAACTGGCTTGCGCCGAAGACTCGGCGCAGCTTGCTTGGAAACAGCCTGGTCATCGTCGTTCCAAAAGACGCGTCACGGACGATTGCGAATCCGGTAGATCTCCCGAAGTCCGTTCACAGTCTTGCATTGGCAAATCCCGATGCTGTGCCCGCCGGTATCTATGCGAAACAATATTTAATGAAACTATTCCTATGGGAGAAGCTTCGGCCAATGATTGTTCCAACGGAAAACGTGCGCGCTTGTCTTGCGGCGGTTGAAACCGGCAACGCCGACGCGGGATTTGTTTACAGAACGGATGCTCTGACTTCGAAACGGACCAGGATCGCTTATGAAGTGCCCGTCGCGGACGGACCTTCTATCTCGTATCCCATCGCGGTAATCAAAGATTCTCCATCAATCGAAGAGGCTAAAAAGGCGGAAGATTTTCTGACTTCGGCGCCGGCGATTAAGGTTTTCCAGAAATACGGCTTCACGCCGCTGCATTGAACAATGTTCGATCAATGGCAAGTCATCCGATTCACGTTGTTGGTTTGTCTGGGCAGTTCGCTGGTCATTTTACCATTTGGGATGGCGCTTGCCTGGTGGCTGGCGAAAACGACTGTGCGCTGGAAGTCGATCGTTGAAACGATCGTGACCTTGCCACTTGTCCTTCCTCCGGTAGCAACCGGACTGATTTTGCTGAATCTTTTTGGACGGCGCGGGCCGTTGGGCGCGGCATTCCGAGCGGTTTTTGGCGCAGATGTTGTGTTCACTTGGCGCGCAGTGCTGCTCGCTACCGCCGTCATGAGTTTTCCGCTCCTTGTTCGCACCGCGCGACTCGGGTTTGAGGCGGTCAATCCCAGGCTGGAACAGATTGCGGAGACGCTCGGAGCTTCGTTCTGGCGGGTAATGTTTACCGTAACGATTCCTCTCGCTGCCCGAGGCATTTTGGCCGGATTCCTTCTGTCGTTTGCCCGGGCTATCGGCGAGTTCGGCGCCACCATTCTCGTCGCTGGAAATATCCCGGGAAAAACGACGACGCTTTCGCTGGCGATTTATAGCCTGGTACAACTAGGCAAAGATCAGGACGCGTATATGCTGGTTCTCATAGCGGCCCTTCTGGCGTTTGGCGCTATCTTTCTGAGTGAAGCTCTCGTACAAAAAAAAGCGCCATGAGAATTCGCTTCGAGAACGTCCAGCTGCCTTTGGCCCACTTCTCCCTCAAAATCGATTTCGACATCGAAGCACATTCCATCGGAGTTCACGGAAAGTCCGGTGCCGGCAAGACCTCTTTTCTTGAACTGATTGCGGGAGTCAGACGAGCGGCGACGGGAACGATTCAGTTAGACGATCGACTGCTCCAAAATAACGGCGATTTCCTGCCGCCGCGCCATCGAGCGATTGGTTACGTCCCGCAAGATCTCGCGATCTTTCCGCATCTGAACGTCCGCCGGAATATATCGTACGGCAACACTCGACCGGAAAAGAAATCATCCGTTTCAAGACACCAAGTCATCGAGACCCTGGACCTGGGGAAGCTGCTTGATCGTCGAGTTCACGATCTATCCGGAGGCGAGAAGCAGCGGGTTGCGCTTGCGCGCGCGATCCTATCCGGACCGGCCCTGATTTTGTTGGACGAACCGTTTGCGGCGTTGGACCCACAGATGCGCGAGACTGGGTTGCGACTGGTCGGCACATTGCGTACCCAGTTTGCCATTCCGTTTGTCTGTGTTTCCCACGCGCACCAAGACTTAACCTCATCGTGCGAGGTGCTGATTGAATTTTCTCAAGGTCAGGTGGTTGGTGTTCATAGAAACGCCGACAGCGCCGACATCGCCGACAGTGCCAACAACGCCGGAAACGCCGGGAACTGAGCGCCAACGGCGCGAACGAAACGGCGATATAGCGACGGCGGCGACAGTGCGCCGCCTTCCAGGGTTATCCATAATCGAACAGTTGTTGGTGTTGTCATCGAACAGTTGTTGGTGTTGTCGGCGATGACGGCGTTCTTGGCGCTGTCGGCGATGACGGCGCTGTCGGCGTTCTTTTTCCTTGAACTTGGTGTAGAATCGGTGCATTCCCCACCCTTCATAAGCCCTACTCCGAACCAACACGATGAAGACAGTTTCCGAGTTCATTTCTCGCCACTACAGACATTTCAATGCGGCGGCGCTGAAAGATGCGGCGCAAGGTTACACTGCTCACTTAGATCGCGGCGGCAAGATACTGATCACGCTTGGCGGCGCGATGAGCACGGCTGAACTTGGCTTGTCGCTGGCAGAAATGATCCGGCAAGACAAGGTCCATGCTATCTGTTGCACAGGCGCGAATCTCGAAGAGGACGTGTTTAATCTTGTAGCCCACGATCACTACAAGCGGATTCCCAATTGGCGTGAGTTAACCGGAAAGGAAGAGCAGGCGCTTCTCGATCAGCACCTGAACAGAGTCACCGATACCTGCATTCCCGAAGGCGAAGCGATGCGCAGAATTGAGGCCGCCGTGCTGGAAGAGTGGACACGCGCCGATCGGTCAGGGGAAAAAATGTTTCCCCACGAATTCTTCTACTCGATCTTGCGAGATGACCGGTTGAAAAAGTTTTATCAGATCGACCCCAGAGATAGTTGGCTGCATGCCGCCACTCAAAAAAGTCTGCCAATGTTCGTTCCGGGCTGGGAAGATTCTACTCTTGGGAACATGTACGCCGGTCATTGTATCTCCGGCGATGTCAAGAATGTCCATACCGTACGCACCGGGATTGAGTACATGATCTCATTGGCGGACTGGTACACAAAGACCTCAGAACAATCTTCGATTGGATTTTTCCAGATTGCCGGAGGTATTGCCGGCGATTTCCCAATTTGTGTCGTGCCAATGCTCCATCAGGACCTGCGACGCGACAATGTCCCGCGATGGGGCTACTTCTGTCAGATCAGTGACTCGACTACGAGCTATGGATCGTATTCCGGGGCCGTTCCCAACGAGAAGATCACCTGGGGTAAACTCTCACTCGATACCCCGAAATTCATTGTTGAATCCGACGCCACGATCGTGGCGCCGTTAATCTTCGCCTGGATCCTAGGATGGTGACTTCACATCGCCGGGATCGCCGACATCGCCGTCAGCGCCGGGAACTGAAAGATGGCTGGTAAAAAACACAATTACGATGAGAGCAAAATTAAGACGCTCTCGTCCCTCGAGCACATCCGAATGCGCACCGGGATGTACATCGGACGTTTGGGAGACGGGGCGCACTACGACGATGGCATCTATGTCCTGCTTAAAGAAGTCGTCGACAACTCGATTGATGAGTTCATCATGGGGTTCGGCGACAAGATAGATGTAACCATCGAAGACGCCGTCGTGCGAGTGCGCGACTACGGACGCGGGATCCCGCTCGGCAAAGTCATCGATTGCGTTTCCCAAATCAATACAGGCGCAAAATACAACGATGATGTTTTCCAGTTCAGTGTTGGCCTGAACGGTGTCGGTACAAAAGCTGTCAATGCATTATCGGCATCCTTTAGCGTCACTAGCCGGCGCGATGGCCACTTCTTTACAGCTAGTTTCATCCGCGGAAAACTCCAGTCGCAAAAGAAGAGCAAACAAGACGCTGCGGATGGAACGGACATTGTGTTCCAACCGGATAGCGAGATTTTCAAGACATTTCGGTTTCGTGAAGAGCACGTTATCCGACGGCTGCGTCTTTATACTTTCCTCAACGCCGGACTCAAGATCGCCTACAATGGGACAGTCTATTCCTCGAAGAGCGGCTTGAAGGATCTGCTGGAAGAGGAGGTTGGCGAAGAAGCCCTCTATCCGGTCCTGCATCATCGGGAGAAGATGCTGGAGATCGCGTTCACCCATACAAACCGGCTCTCCGAAGAACATTATTCATTCGTTAATGGCCAATACACCTCGGATGGTGGAATTCATCTCAGCGCCTTTCGTGAAGGAATGCTTAAAGCAATCAACGATTTCGCGAAGGCCAAATTTGAAGGCGAAGAAGTTCGTGAAGGCCTGGTGGGCGCAATCGCGATCCGGCTTCAGGACCCGGTGTTTGAGTCGCAGACAAAGAACAAGTTAGGAAATGTCGAGATCCGCACTGAATTGGTGAATAAGGTGCGGGAAACGATTGCCAGCCTGTTACATCGAAACCCGGAATATTCCGAGCGGCTTGTTACCAAGATCCAGGAAACGCAGCGCCTGCGGAAAGAGCTCCAGGATGTTCGAAAGCTGGCTCGGGAAAGGAGCGCCGCAATCTCGCTACGCATCCCGCAGCTGAAAGATAGCCGCGTCCATCTGAACTTGGAAAAACAGACGGGCACAGAGTCGATGATTTTTATTACTGAAGGACAATCGGCAGCGGGCTCGATCACCAGTTGTCGTGATCCGAACACGCAAGCGGTGTTCGCACTCAAAGGTAAACCGTTGAATGTCTGGGACCTGAATCGAACGATCGTATATAAGAACGACGAGATCTTTAATTTGATGCGGACGCTGAATGTCGAAGAAACCATCCAGGGTTTGCGTTACGGAAAAGTTATTCTCGCGACCGATGCAGACGTCGATGGACTGCATATACGGAACCTGTTGATTACTTGTTTCCTGCGTTTCTTTCCGGAGATCATCACTCGAGGATTTGTCCATATTCTTGAGACGCCGCTCTTTCGTGTCCGGGACAAAAAGACAACTATCTATTGCTATTCCGAAACCGAGCGTGACGAAGCTGTGAAATCTGTTCGGCACGCTGAGGTCACGCGGTTCAAAGGCCTGGGCGAAATCTCCCCTTCGGAATTCAAAGCGTTCATTAAACCAGGGATGCGTTTAACTCAGGTGAGCGTAGATGACGCGCATGCAATCCAGCCGCTGCTCCAATTCTATATGGGTAAGAACACTCCGGTGCGACGAGAGTACATCATGGGGCATCTGGTGGTAGATGAGTCTGTACCTGCGTGATGTGTTTACGTATTGTTTCTGAACGGGTAGGGTTCGCGCTCCCGCGCGACCTGCACCCAACGCTCGCCATCAGATGTCCGAAAAGTGGTAAACGGTGGGGTGGCAAACGGTGGGTTCAGGTCGCGCAGGAGCGCGAACCCTACCGGCGCGCATCGCGTTAAATTCTTCGTATGTCGATTTCGCCACCAGTCCCGTTGCATCTGCCTGAGGATCCGCTCAAGGACCTCATCGACGAAAACTTTCTTCAATATGCATCTTATGTCATCCGGGACCGAGCGATCCCTCAGCTCGAAGATGGATTAAAGCCGGTACAACGCAGAATTCTGCATGCGCTGTACGAAAAGGATGACGGCCGCTTCAACAAAGTAGCCAACATCGTGGGGCATGCCATGCAGTACCATCCGCACGGTGATGCATCGATCGAAGAGGCGCTGGTTAACCTGGTCAATAAGAGTTACCTGATCGAAGGCCAAGGTAATTTCGGAAACATTTTTACCGGCGACCCACCTGCTGCCTCTCGCTACACGGAATGTCGACTAACGGACCTTGCCCGGAATGAAATCTTCAATCCGAAACTAACCAGCTACGTTCCAAGCTATGATGGTAGAAATCGAGAGCCGGTAGTTCTCCCTGCCAAGCTCCCGCTCTTACTAATGCTCGGGTCAGAGGGGATTGCTGTAGGCCTATCAACCCGCATTGTGCCACACAACTTCATCGAGTTGTTGAAAGCACAAATTGCGATCCTGGAGGACAAACGGTTCAAGCTGTTGCCTGATTTCCCGCAGGGCGGGCTGATGGACGCCGCGGATTACAACAAAGGGAACGGCAAGATAAAGCTGCGCGCAAAGATCGAGAAACGAGACCATAACCGGCTCATTATTCGAGAGATCCCGTTCAGTACGACAACAGAGTCGGTTATCGCATCGATAGAAGAGGCAGCGAGAAAGCGCCGGTTCAAGATTCGCTCAATCAACGACTTCACCGCAGCCGAGGTGGAAATCGTGATCACGCTTTCCCCGGGCGAAGACCAGGAAAAGACCATCGCCGGGCTTTATCACTTCACTCAATGTGAAGTCACGATTCATTCCAACATCGTCGTTATCAAAGGAGAGCGCCCGGTCCAGATGGACGTCGACGAGGTGATCCGGTTTAACACCGATCAGCTGGTGTCGCTCCTGAAACGAGAACTGGAGATTCGCCGGGGTGAGCTGCGGGACGAGTTGCATACCAAGTCGCTGATTCAGCTCTTTATCGAGCACAAGATCTACAAACAGATCGAGGAATGCTCCACTTACGAAGCTGTGCAGCAGGCCGTCCGCAAGGGACTGGTTCATTTCAGAGCTCAGCCCGCCCGCGATATTACCGCTGAAGACGTCGAAATGTTGCTTGGGCTACAGATCAAACGGATCTCAAAATTCGACCAGAAAAAGAATGAAGAAGACAAGCTCAAGTTTGTTGAGGAACTGACGGCGGTAGAAAAAAATCTCAAGAAGCTCTCAGGCTATGTCATCCAATATTTGCAAGGGTTAATCGACCGTTACGGCAAACAATATAAACGAAGAACACGGCTGACGACGGCAGAGGAAATCGATGTTCGCGAGCTCACCGCGGATGAACTGGCGATCGCATACGATTCGGAGCGAGGTTTTCTCGGGCATCAGGTGAAGGGCGAGGCGGCTTTTCGATGTTCATCATTGGATCGGTTGCTTCTGGTTTGGGATACTGGGCGTTACCAGGTTATGCCGCCACCGGATCGTCTTTTCGTAGATAAGAATCTTCTCTACTTCGGTATCTACGATCGGGATAAGGTCTTCACGATGGTATACAGCACGCCGAAAGCGACTTTCCTGAAACGCTTCACATTTGGAGGCGCGATCATGAATCGCGATTACAACTGCGCCCAAGAAGATTCCAAGATCAAATATCTGACGGATCGTCCGGTACAGCAGCTTCGGCTCAAGTATCGCCACACCAAAGGCGCGCGGATCGATGAACAAACGTTTGCCGTAGATCAGATAGCGATTCGTGGTCCAAAAACGCGCGGGAACCAGGTCACAAAACGGACGGTGACGAGTGTGGTGGCAAAGGCGCCGGAATAAGCTGCAGATGATGGCACGCGCACGAGGCGCCGATAAATCAGCGCCCTACCGACGATGTGCCATGATCGAATCGTCGGTAGGGCTGAGCTTTAGCTTTGCCTCGTGCGCGTGGCCGCGGGGCGTTGCAAGCAACGCCCCTCCATGATTCATTGCGCCTATGGAGATAGATTTTCAGGCAATTTCTACTGATGAACTGAAGTCCCGTATCGGGGAGCTTCGGAGGTATCTTTGACTATCCGGCTCTAGAAACCCGCCTGAAAGAACTGGAAGAGCAGATGGCGGCTCCGGATTTCTGGGCCAACAAAGAGCGCGCTCAGACCGTCATCGATGAAACCGCTTCGGTTCGTAACAAGGTTCTACCGCTGGCTCAGCTGAGTCAGCAAGTCGACGACCTGGAGGTGTTGCGCGATTTAGCGCAAGAAGAACCGAATCCGGAGAGTCAGTCGACTGCGTTTAAGGAAGTCGAGAAGGAATATCAGGTCCTGTTGAAAGAACTCGAAGGGCTGGAGCTCAAGACTCTGCTTTCAGGTGAGTTCGACAAGAACAATGCTTTTTTGACGATCAACGCCGGTGCCGGCGGCACAGAGTCATGTGACTGGGCAGATATGCTTTTCCGGATGTATCAGCGCTGGATCGAACGCAGCGGGTTTACCAGCCAGGTTGTCGACATTCGAGAGGGTGAAGAAGCGGGCATCAAATCGGTGACAGTGCTTGTGAACGGCGAGTATGCTTACGGATATCTGCAAACTGAGCGCGGTGTCCATCGTTTAGTTCGGATCTCGCCGTTTGATGCGAATAAGCGGCGGCATACTTCTTTTGCCAGCGTGGATGTGGTTCCCGAGTTGCAAGAAGACGTCGATATTGAGATTAACGAAAAAGATCTGTTGATCGACACGTACCGCAGCGGCGGAAAAGGCGGCCAGAACGTGAATAAGGTCGAAACTGCGGTCCGGATTACGCACGTTCCCACCGGGATCGTTGTCGCATGCCAAGCGGAACGGAGTCAGGGCAGGAATCGGCAGATGGCGCTGAGCATGTTAAAAGCAAAACTGTACCAGATAGAACAGGATCGAAAGCGCGCGGAGTTGGATCGACAATACGGCGAAAAGGGCGATATCGCGTGGGGAAATCAGATTCGTTCTTATGTGTTTCAGCCGTATCAGATGGTGAAAGACCATCGTACCGGCGTGGAAACGAGTAACGTACAGGCAGTGATGGACGGCGATCTGGACGAGTTCATTGCAGGGAAATTGCGGGGATTGACGGCGTAAGATGAATGGCACGCGCACGAGGCTGAGCTAAAGCTCAGCCCTACCGGCTACGTGCCATGATCGAAGCTCGAACCATCGCGTCACCAACCAACTGATAAACAGTCCCAGAAAAATCCCGACTACCACGTCGGAGAGATGGTGCACGTTCAGATAGATCCGTGACCAGCCAATCAATGCGGCGAGCGGAAGAAAAAGCCATCCATAACGGCGCCAGGCAAAAAACAGGGCTCCGAAAAACGCGAACGATCCTCCGGTGTGGCCAGACGGGAAAGAGTGGATCTTGTTGTCAAAGAAAGCGAGTTTCCCATTACGCCACGGGCCATTCCATTCCCGTTTTGCTTCTATGTTATTCGGTCGCGCGCGACCAGTGAGCGAGCAAAGTGGATACTGGACCGCGCCCTCAATTGCGAGGGCAACGAGCATGCCCAGAATGATTCTCTGAAACACTCGGCTCTTACGCCACCACGCTACTAAGAAAGCGATCGCTCCGTAGAGCGTCAGTCCAGGCCAATCACCGTACTTACTAACCAGTCCAGCAAAGCCCATCCCGGCAGGCGTCCGATGCGCTTGCATCCAGTCGATAACACTCTGGTCACCAAAAAAGCTTAGAATGCTAACAAGAATT
>Ga0207684_10000827_pt1 | contig 35613 bp, 53 predicted proteins | sample KBSK5501metaG_FD_184342 | JGI IMG/M metagenome (GOLD analysis project Ga0207684, IMG submission 184342) | Corn, switchgrass and miscanthus rhizosphere microbial communities from Kellogg Biological Station, Michigan, USA - KBS K5-50-1 metaG... | ecosystem: Host-associated > Plants > Roots >... | reverse complement strand
TGGGAAGAGGTCCGCTACGCGGTGGACACTCTCTGCCGCGAAAAGCACGACTACAAGACGGTCGTGTTCGACACGCTCGACTGGCTCGAGCCCCTCTGCTGGCGCGAGGTCTGCCGCAAGGGCAGCGTGCCGAGCCTGGAGGACTACGGCGGCGGGTACGGCAAGGGATACGACGCGGCGCGCGACACGTGGCGCGACTTCCTAGCCGAACTCGACGAGCTGCGCAACAAGCGCGGGATGGGCGTGGTGCTCCTTGCGCACTCGTGGGTGAAGCAGTTCAAGAACCCCGAAGGCGAGGACTACGATCGCTACGAGCTGAAGCTTCACGCCAAGTCCGGTGCCCTCGTGAAGGAGTGGGCGGACGCCGTCCTCTTCGCCACGTACGAAACTTTCACTACGAAGAGCAAAGGCGACAAAAAGGCAAAGGGGGTCGCCTCTGGCGCGCGCATCATCCACACCCAGCGCATGGCCGCGTGGGACGCTGGCAATAGGTACGACCTACCGGAGACATTGCCCCTCGACTGGGATGCCTTCGCCGAAGCGATGGCCGCCCACGCGCCCGAAGAGCCTGCCCAGTTGAGGGCGCGCATCGGCGCCATGCTCGAAGGAGTGAAAGAGCCCAAGTGGCACGCGAAAGTGACGGCGTCCGTTGCCGCCGCCGGAGACGACGCCGCCGAGCTCGCGCGAATCGCCAACAAACTTGCAGCCATGGTCGAACGAAAGGACGGATAGAATGGAAAGCGGACAGTATTACACGATGAAGGCGGTTGCTGGCGGACTCGGCAAGACGAAGACCGGCGCGCCTCAACTCGGTGTGGAGCTTGTGGTGGTCGAGGAGAACTGCCAGGGCGAGCGAATCACCTGGTACGGCTACTTCAGCGAGAAGGCGAAAGAGTTCGCTTTCCGCACGCTGCGAACGCTCGGGTGGGAGGGCGACGACTTGTCGAACCTCGCCGGCATCGAGAAGAACGAAGTCCGCGTACTCGTCGCCGAGGAGGAGTACGAGGGCAAGCTCTCGCTGAAGGTCAAGGGCGTCTACCCTTTAGGCGGCGCCGGCCTCGCCAACCCGATGACGGAGGCTGAGGCAAAGGCGTTCGCGGCGACCATGAAGGGCGACGTCATCGCCTTCCGCAACGCATCTGGCACGAAGACCGAGTCGAGCAAACCGCGCCCGAAGAGCAAAGCAACGCCGCGGCCCGCCAGAGAGCCTGCCCGAGATGGCGACTTCTCTAACGACCACGACATGGGCAATGACGACATCCCGTTCTGAGGCGACGATGCAACCCACCCGCCTGCCGTTCCAGCGCCTCAACGATCGCAACGTCGTGTGCCTGCTCTGCGCGAAGGTCGTAGCCGATCGCGCCAGGGCAGCACACGAGAAGAGCGCAGGGCACAAGGTCGCGCTGGCAGAGATGGCGGGGAGGAAGGCGTCGTGAGCATCCCCGGCTTCGAGTTCGACGAGGCATCGTTCCGCAGGGTCGTAGCCTGCGCGGTAACGCTCATGCGCGTCCTCGACGACGAGCAACGGGCGCGGCTCTTCAGCGCTCTCAAGGTGTCGTGGTGTTGTTGGTGCGGGGCAGAACAGCCGACGTTGGGGTCATGCCAATGCAACAACGACGAATGACCGCGCGCCTCGTCTCGCCGGCAGCCATCGTCGCCATCGGCGGCGGCGACCGCTGCGAGGTTGGCGGATTCGGCGGGGGCTACGGCCAAGCCTGGGGCCCGCCGTGACGCTCCGCCGCTTCCTCTGCTGGCTCATCGGTCACCGCTGGCCGCGGGTCGACCTCAACACGCGCAACCCGCGCTGTCTGCGGTGCGGCAAGTCGATGACGTATCGGGACGTGATCGATAGCTAGTCGCACCCCGCGAGGAATGCCTATTCAGGCTCCCCGAGAGGTCCAGGGCGATGCGGGATGCTGAAGTCGTCGATGGGCGTCTCCTTGCCCTCGCAGACGACGACTGGGGCGCCCTTGAGCCGACGCGGTGCGCCGTTAAACTGCGCCACAGACGCGAGGCCTGTCCCTGCACAGCCCCGGCAATCGCCTTGGATCTGGTCGATGCCCTTGCAGTATGGGCAAAGGGAGCGAGGCATAGCATCCGCGATGCGCGCCTCCAGGCCCAGGCACAGCGCTACGAGGTGATCGAGCTGCTTCACGGGCGCGGGAAGCTTGCCGCGTAGAAGGCGCTCCAGCTCGACCCTGGCGCCGCCAACGCGCAAGGCCACGGCTTCGAGCTTCTTGCGGGCATCCTTCACCTGCGAAGCGAACGCCGGCGTAAGCCTGAGGCCGAAGGTCTCGAAGGCGGGCTCGGCGTAGCTCTTGGCCTTCTGCCGCTGTGCGTCACGGTAGAGGCGCATGCGCAAGGTTTGAGGCTTCACGCCGAGAGCGGCCGCGCGCTTTTCGAGCTCGTCACGGGTCATGGGCAATCTCGACTACGGCAATGCCGGCGTCTTTCGCGATCTTCACCATGTGAGCGGTGCCGCGCCCACCAGGGAATGCAACGACCTTGTCGGGCCTGCCATCTGTGAGCATCCGGATGTTTCGCAGTGGCCCGGCCGCTTTCCCGTGGAATAGCCAATCGGCCGTGTAGACGGTGACGGGGATAGCTCGACCGCGGGCCCACTTCTCGGCCAGCTCGTCGGCCCCTTTGGCGCCTCCGACGATGACGTGGTCGACCTCTGGCATCATTCGATTCAGCGTGTCCCGCAGAAGCCTCTCGTTGGTGAAGGCGCGCCCGCCGCACACGATGAGCCTCACGCGCCCACCTGAGTCAGCGTGACGCTGCGCTCGCGAATGCCGGTCACACCGAACCGGTCCACGAGCTCACGGCCGACCTCTTCGTAGACCCACGGCGCACCAGGCGACCAGCGGACCATGCGGCGCCGGCGCCCGTCGGCGAGCGTGTAGCGGACCAAGAACTGGTAGTAGGCAACGCCTTCGATGAGCTTCATGGGTTCTCCTCAGGTTAGCGACAGAAGCTTGCCCCGTTCCCTCAAGAGCGAGGCAGGCTTGCGTGGTTAACGCTCCGAGTCAGGCCTTCCCGTCTCGATCGTGACCCATACTCGCGTGCCGAGCGGGAGCGAATCAGCGATGCGGGTCAGCGAGCTGACCAGCTCTTCCCGCAACTCCGGGCACACGACGAAACGGTAGGAGTCGCTGTATGGGCCGCTCGGCTCGACGACCTGGCACAGGAAGTCGCGACGCATTAGAGCTTGTCTCCGACTGCGAGGTTCACGGTGTTGCCGTCCTTGTCCTTGCGGGTCACAAGCTGGACGTTGACCATGGCGTAGGGCTTGTCCTCGTTGTCCAGGCACAGCCACATCTTGGGGGCGTCCTTCACGTCGGTGCGCATCGTGGCGTAGGGCAGCCACGCGGCGCAGACGACGGCCTTCTTTTCCTTGGCATGCACGAGGCTAGCGAACATGAGGCCGGAGATGATGAGAGCGAGAGCGATCGAGATGCGTTTCATGGTGTTGGTTCCTTTCGGTGTTGCGTGAGAGGCGGCCGTTCTTTCTTGCGAGGCGGTGGAGCGGCCAAGCCGAGCGTGCGCGGGTGAAGTCTAGAATTCGCCGGGCGTCCCGAGTACGTACGGGTTCGCGGGGCCGGCGCGGTCGACGAGGAGAACGGTCGCGAACGAGCCATGGTCGGCGGTGAAGGTCTTGGCGTTGCCGTAGCCGAGGGTATCGACGTTGACCCATCCAATGGCCACGCGATCGCGGAGAACCGTGAGGGAGTGAGGGAAGCCACACGTCGCGTGCACTTCGTCCCCCCGCGCGGAGCTCCGTCAGCCGCACGTCGGGGACCCACACTTGCTGCCCGCCTGCCAGTTGCGAATGAATGGTCGTGCTCATGGTCATGCTCCTTTCAGCGGTATCCAACGACGACAGCGACGGGGCCAGCCGAGCTCGCGAGCGTGACCTCTTTCCAGGTCCACAACGTGAGCCCACCCTCGACATGCTTGTCGTAACAGACGGCCACAGTCTCCTGGGCTGCAGCGTCCACCACGATGGCGTAATCGACGCACATGACGGGCTTAGCGGCCTTGCGGGGCTTGGCAGCGGCAGTGCCCACGAGAGCGAGAGAGGCGAGAATCAGTGTTGCGGTCAGCGTCTTCATGCCTTAGCCTAATGCTACTGTTATGCCATGCTACAGTAGCACAGCTAACCTAGCGAAAGCTGGTCACGAGCCTAGGCTAAGCGCCACGATGGGCGTGTTTGACCGCGACATCGGTGTCATGGTCCGAGGCCTCGATGGCGAGCTCATCTGCTTCATTCTGAGCAACAACGGGCACTTGAGCTTCGCAAGCCAACCGCGACATTCCTGTCAGTGCCACGCAAGAAGTAGCGAGCGGTCACGGGCGGGCCTTCTTGGCACCTGGCGGGCCTGATCCGAGCTGCTCTCCCGGCCCGAGGCGCCTCTCGGACGAGTAGTTCCACCGAAAGGCTGGCCTGCCCCAAGAGGGGTCGTCGGGCCGCTTGGAGAAGCAGCCGTAGCGGTAGACAGGGCACGTCAGGCAGCTCTGCCGAACGCGGATGCGGTCCTCGTTCTCGTGCCGCCAGTCCTCCCTCCACAGGTGGTCTCTGCAACTGACACCGGTGTCACTGACACGCGCGTCAGCCTTTCTTTGCTCCGTCATCTCATGCACCTATCCCTACTGTGAACAACTGTTCTCTTGACAGCCAGCTAGCGCCTGTGCCTCTGGTGACCTACCACCTCCGCAGCAGACATCCGGCCCAGTCTCCCACAGCAAGCGGAGGGCCAGCCGAACACGGTAGCGGCAGGTGTGAACCAGCGTTCACAGTATAAGGTGGCACAGCAGCGGGAGCGCGACGTGTGAACAGGCGTTCACAGCCCAAGGCCTGCTTCCTTCCCCCATGCAGCCAGTCACCCCTGCGCTGCGAATCCAGGGTAGGCTAATAGATACGCTAGGTTGCAGGCTATCGGCCGTCTCCTCTGGGGCTGTAGGCTTAGCGCTGGCTGGCTGCTCGAGCAAGCGCGAGCTCGGCTGGCCGCCACCTACCAGACCCCCACTGCCGCCGACGGGAAAGGGGGGAGCAGGGGGGTGCCGGGGCGAAGTGGATTGCTGCCTACATTTTCTCCCGATTGGGACCCTAATGGTACGATAGATGCACACACGGATACCATGAAGCTCTCGACCGAAGAGGCAGCCATCGCCGATGTCTTCATCCCCAGCCAGGACGGGGTTGCCTGCGACCGCTGCCCGTCTCCGGCGATTCTGCGGCGGGTGGTCACCTACTACGCGGATGGGGAGACGTGGCACCGCCTGCTCTGCGATGCCTGCTCCAAACTGCCGACCCCGCGTCGCTCGGAGCTGTGCGGTGGTCCGGACCCGGGACCTTAGGCATACATGGTGCTACCTGGATGAGCGCGCTGGCGGCTACGCCGATGGGCATCGGCTGACCGGATGCTAGGGTTCGAGTCCCAGGGCCGCTGGCGCACCTTGGAGGAGCATGAAGCCAATCGATGAGATGAGCTTGGAAGAGGCCCTCGCGCTCGAGGCGTTCGCTTCGAAGAAGGCCGGGTTGCCATGGGAGCAACTGCACGCGGAGATGATGAAGGACCCGCGTGGCGGCCCAGCTGCATGGGCGGAGAGGCTGAAGCGCGAGCCCGCGCCGCTGGCCACGATGGCGCTCTGCCACTACCGCATCGAAGCCCTGAGGACGCAGTCGTGAGCCCCGACCAAGAGCTGCTGGGGAAGGCGCTGTTCTGGCTGTCTCGGTGGCCTGAGCCGCCCCCGGAGTCATTGAAGGCGGACCTGCAAGCGATCGTCGCTGCTCTCGAGGCCGCTCGCGAGTCCGACGAGGCCTACAAGAACTGCCTGCGCGTCTGGTGGGAGTCGCAGACCGAGGAGGAGAAGCAGGCGTGGGCGACCGTCATGGGCAACACGAGCTACCCGGTAGGGCCGAAGCCATGAGCGAGAGCGACTGGATGAAGGGGAACAGGGCGGCTTACGACGCCATGCTCCACCACTGCATGGGGCGGCTCGGGTCGTCTCCGACGGCGGCCAACGCAGCGAAGCTGACGCTGGAGCTCCGGGCCGCAAGGGACGCGCTCCGGGAGCTCTGCGAGCGCCTGAACGTCCAGTACGAATGGGACGACACGCTGTACTTTGCCGACGCCATCCGCAAGGTCGCCGACGAGCTCTCGGAGCGCTGAACCCATGCTCCCGATTGATGTAGGTGCTGTACGGCCATAGGCTGTACGGGTGCTGACGACGAAGCTGACGATACGCTTGAGCTTGCAGGAGATGGCGGACTTGGAGGCGCTGGCGGTGAGGGCCAGGCTGAACAAGTCGGAGCTCATCCGGCAGTGGATCCGCCTCGGGGAGCTGCCGGTGCGGGAGGCTACCCCGAGGGAGCCGCGCGGCTGGCGCGAACGGCCTTGATGGCGCGCTCCCCGTCCCTGCCCCGCACGTACACGATAACCCTGGCCGCGTCCTCTTCGGCCACGAGCTTGAACTGGCCGCGTAGGTTGCGCCGGCGGTTCTGGCTGGCCTCGTAGACCGTCGGGATGCCGAGGCGCCGGAGAATGATGCCGACCCGATCCGCACGCAGCCCGAGGTAGGCCGCGAGCGAGCTCACGCGGATGCCGTCGGGCTCGAGGGGTAGGCCCCACGGGACGAACCGCGCCATCGTCATCACCGGGTAGCCGACCGTGACGCGCGCGCAGAGCACCCTGCGGAGCTTGTAGCGGGGGTCCACCTACCAGCCCGCGGCGCCGTCGTCTTCGTCTACCCGCCGGATCCTGAGACCGCACCGCCGGCACACTCGAACCTTGTCGTCGACGCCCCAGTCGTGGGCATGGAAGCACTCACCCATCCCCCCGTACGTCTCGCGGAGCATGCATTTGCGGCAGTACCGCTGGTCGGCGGAGCAGCTCCAATCGTGGTCTTCTCCGGGGTAGTCGGCTCGGGGGCAGGCCATACCCGCCAAGTAGCAAAAAGGAAGCCGCGCCACCTGCCGTTGAGGGTCGGCAAGGGCGCGGCTCCCTGGCTGGCGAAGCCGTGCAAGACGGATGCTACGCTACTTTTTGCGTAGCTGGCAACCTCGGCGTGTTGATTTCTGCGTACGCGAGATGTATGTACATCACACGTACATGGCTGACCCTAGGTGCCGCCGCGTCGTCTCCCTCGCCCCCGAGGAGGACGCCCTGCTTCGGGACGCGGCGCGGGCGGCGGGCGTGCCCATCAACACGGTGATTCGGCAGCTCGTGAACCAGCTCAAGGTGCGCGCGGTGCGCAACGGCATCGGGTTCAACCAGATCAACGTCGCGGAGGCCGAATGAACCGGTGGCGCTTTTTCGAGGTCTACGGGCACTGGCTCTGGGTCATCTTCCTCGTCGCATCGATCGCCTTCGTGGTCGCCGGCCTGCTGCACGGGTGCGGAGGCGTTGGGCCGACGCGGACGGTGGCGAAGATCGTGCGCACGACGGTCGAGGCGCAGTGCGCGGGTCTCGACCCGGTCATCGAGTGCCTGGAGAAGATCGACCGTAACGCGCGGCTCGTGGACCACGCTCTCGAGCGCGACGGGGGGCTCTGATGCCGGCCACGATCGGATGGCGCAAGCGCGAGGAGGACTCCTTGATTGTCACCTGGGACCTCCCGAACGGCGCCGAAGAAGTGCCGATGCTGCGCGCCGAGCAGTGGAAGAGCGTGCAGATCGTGGAGGATCGCTGGGGGCCGCTCTGCCGCGAGATTGGCGCGAAGTACCTGCTCCCCGACGGCTGGCTCCAGGCCATGATTTGGCGCGAGAGCGGGGGCAACCAGTGGGCCCGCAATCGTGAGGGCACGGACGATCCGCGCGATGACGGGCTCGGGCTGCTTCAGATCACGAGCAGGGCGCTGAAGGGCAACTGGACCGATCCGCAGCTTCTCGAGCCGCGCCGGAACCTCGAGATCGGGGCGAAGTACATCTCATGGCTCTCGTCGCTCTCGAGCATCAAGGGGGACTTCCCGAAGGTGGCCGCGGCGTTCAACGCCGGCAGCGTGCGCGACTCGTCGGCGAACCCGTACGGGATGCACTCGACTGGAAACCACATCGACCAGGAGGTTCGCGCGCTCAACACGTGGACGTACCTGAAGCTCGAGGGCGAGAAATTCACGGTCGCGCAGGCGCTCGCCAAACAGTTCGACCTCCAGGACACGCTGGAGAGCGGGCACGTCACGCTCCGCGACGACGACGCCTCTCCCGACACGCCGAGGAACACGTGAACAAGGTCCACACCGTCTACCGCGTCATCAAGAGCCGGCTCGGGGGCTCGTACATCATGCCCGTCAAGGTCTACGACGACCCGAAGAACGCGGAGACCGCGAGCAAGCAGTCCGCGGCGACGTTCGGAGAACTCGCAGAGGGCTCGATCATCGTCAACACGCCGCAGGGCCCGAAGCGCGTCATGACCGTCAAGCAGCTCCTCGTGGAACTCGGCATCGACGTCATCACCCACTCGGTGCTCTCGCAGGACGTTCACGGCGCGATCGTGCTCGCCCCGACAGGAGTGGCGATCCAGTGACCAAGAAAGCAGCCATGGCGACGGTGGTTTCGCGCGAAGAGACCGACCTCGAGCGGCTCCGTCACATGGAGACCGCGCTCCACCAGCGGGCCGCCTCGATTCTGGAGTATGCGATGCGCGCTCCGGAGCTCACGAAGGAAATGATCGAGGCCGAGGAGCCTCCGCCCGAGTGGACGCGCGTCATGGGCAGCCGCGAAGAGGCGCTGAAGGCGTTTCGCATCGCGCAAGCCGCATGGGCGTCGCAAAAAGAGGCGCCGACGTTCCTCAAGCTCGCTCAGAACTTCCTCGCTGGCGCCATGAAGGCACGAGCGACCGAAAAACAGGGCCCGCGCGTGCTCAATGCAACGCTCGTGCAGGTCTCGGGCCCCGCTCCGACGTATCCGAAGAGGCTCGTGCCCAAATGAGTGAGAAATTCGACCCGCAGCCGGCGGATCGGCAGTGGTACCGGTCCGTCTCGACCGGCGATCGCGGGTATTTGGTCAAACGGGAGGGCAAGGACGTCATCCGGCTCGACCGGCCGATGCAAGAGGTTCTCTTCCCGAAGACCAACGACTGGATCGAGGACGTTTACGGGTCGCTGCTGCTCGAAACCCAGGCGGCGGCCATCGCTTTCGCGGCAGATCGCGAAGTGTGCCGCGCGGTCGGCCTGCACCTCGAGTCGCGCCGCGGCTGGCAGGACTTGAGCGACGCCGAGCGCATCAAATTCCTGAAGGATGGGCCGCCGCGCACGAGCCACGCGCTTCGCGGCATCGTCTACGACGCGGTCACGGTCGCCATGAAGCCACACGTGAGGGAGCCGTGAGCCTCACCATCGTTCGACGAAAGGTTTCGGATCTCTTCCCGGTCGCGGTCGAGGGGGTTCGGGAGTTTTTGCGCCAAGAGGTCATTCCCGTCGTTCGCGAGATTCGCGATCGGTTCAACCTGCTGGCCACGGGCCCCTACGACTTCGGCACCGTGATGAGCGGGCATGGAGCGCCGGTCGACGCGCCGTCTGCCGATAGAGCCATCTACATCGACCTCGACGGCGGGGCGGGAACGACATTTTACGTGTGGGAAGGAGCAGCATGGGCGCCAAAATGATTCGCGAAGTTAGCATACGAGGCTGGGGCGGCGATGCGCCGCTCGACGTCCCGGAACAGAAAGCCGCGCCAGAGGTGACGGAGACATTCGATCTGCCCGTCGTGCGGATGCCAGAGCTCAAGCCCGGCCAGTCGGTGAGCGTAAGGGTCAAGTGGTCGCGCCCGTACGACGACACACCGGGGCACGCCCTGTTTCGACTCATGTCCAAGGTGAGATGGGACAGAGACCTGGCTTGGAGCGAGATCGGGCCAGATGCGCGCGCCGCGTTCGAGGGATTGGCCGGCAAGATCCGCGGAGAGAAGTGAACCTAGACGTCGTCTACCAGGCCTCGGCGTGGCAGCAGGAATTTCATAACCTGCCGCATCGCGAAGCTCTCGGCGCTGGCGCCGCGGGCCCTGGCAAGACGATGTGCCTGCTCATGGACCCCGTCTCGCAAATCATCGTCGAGCACCAGCGATGCGAGCAGAAGGAGCACCCGTATCACATCGGGTGGGGCGACTCGCAGGGGCGCGCGCTTCACCTTCGCCGCACGCTGAAGGAGCTCGAGCAGTCGATCCAGAGGACGCACCGCATCTTTCCGAAGATGGATCCCGAGGCGCACTGGGACAACCAAAAGACGACCTGGGCGTTCGCGTCGGGCTTCAAGTTCCAGTTCGGCCACTGCAAAGACCACGACTCGTACACCGAATACATGTCGAGCGAGTTCACGCACATCTCCTACGACGAGCTCATCACGTTCGAAGAGGAGCAGTACACGCAGATCAACATGCGTCTGCGAACGACGGACCCCATCCTCGCGCAGATGCTCCGCATCCGGGCCATGTCGAACCCGATGATGACGGCGAGCATGGTCACATCCGTTCGCGATCCACACTGGGTGCGAAAGCGCTTCGTCGACCCGGCCCCCGAAGGTCGCGAGACGCTCGAATACCAATACGAGATGGACGACGGGTCCTTCGGAGTCGCGACGCGTATCTACCTTCCAGCCACGCTCTTCGACAACCCGAACAAGGAGTTCGTGCGCCAGTACGCGGCGACGCTCTCGGCGGGCCCGAAGCACATCAAGGAAGCGCTCCTCTACGGCAACTGGTACTTCACGGCCGGCAGCTTCTACGGCGACGTGTGGGAGCGAAGCAAGCACGTCTGCGCACCGTTCAAGGTGCCGTCGGAGTGGCCGATGTTCCGCTCGATGGACTGGGGCTACAAGCAGCCCGGATGCGTCCACTGGTGGGCCATGGACGGCGATCAGAACATCTACGCCGTGAAGGAGCTCACGTTCAAGGGCAAGGACGTCGAGGAGGTCGCGCTGCTCATCCAGCAGATCGAGCGCGAGATGGGCCTCTGGCAGAGCGGCGCGAACAGCAAGGGCGGGCGCTCGAGCATCACGGGCCCCGCCGACACGCAGCTCTGGGAGGACCGCGGCGACATCGGCCTCTCGAAGGCCGCCATCATGGCGAAGAACGGCGTCTCGTGGGTCAAGGCCGAGAAGACGGGCGGCGGCATCGGCCGCAGGCACCGCAAGACGAACGCTGACAAGCTCACGTTTCGCCTGAAGGACAACCGCGGCGGGCGTCCTGGCATTGTGTTCTTCAAGAACTGCGAGATGGCCATCCGCACCATCCCCATGGTTCAGACGAACCTGGATCTACCGGACGAGCCGATGGACGGAGGCGACGACCACTGGCACGACTCCGTGCTCTACGCATGCGCGTTCGCGTCGCACGGCTCCGCCGGCATCGGGCAGCGCAAGCAAAAAGACGAGTGGGAAGACGAAGACGACGAAGTGCGCATCCGCGCGCATCGCGGACGTGACGGGTACGGGTCGAGGATCTGATGGCCGACGAAGAGAATCAGAAGGAAGAAGCGGCGCCGGAAGAGGAGGACGAGCTTCTCGACGTCGACTTCGACGAGAACGCGGCGAACCTCGTCGAGTCGTTCATGGCCACGAAGGATGGTCAGGATGCGCTGAAGCAAATCGCGACGACGGTCTCCGACAACTTCGACGAGGCGTGGAGCGGGACCGAAGAGTATCGGAAGCAGATCTCCGACGACTGGTCCATCTTCACCGGCGTCCTGCCCGAGAAGGACTTCCCCTACAAGGGCGCGGCCAACTGCCACGTCCCGATCATGCTCGAGAACGTCACGCGCATCTGCTTTCGCGCGTTCGCCGAGCTATTCGGCGACTGGGACAACGTCTGCGGCGTCGCCCCGCTCGGCGCTGGCGACGAGGAGATGGCGCAGCTCGTCGCGCTCCATGCGAACTGGCAGATTCGGCAGCAGATCCCCGACTTCAAGCGCCAGATGTTCCGCGGGATGCTGATGTTCTTCCTCCACGGCGACGCGACGTGTCACTCCTGGCACGACGGCGAGCGCGCGACCAACCGGCATGAGTTCATGACGGCCGACGAGTTCGTGGTTCCCTACAACTACACGGACACGAGCCCTAACTACCAGAACAGCCCCTACCGCATTCGCATCCTGCCGAAGCAAAAGCACGAGCTCGAGAAGATGCGCGGCGTCTGGTACGACGTCGACCGCGTCATCGACAGAAAGCGCCCGTCTTGGGACGACGACCCCGAGCAGGAGCTGATGCGCGACGCCGCCGAGGCGAAGGGCATCCAGACGACCGACTCGTCCGCTCCCTATAAGCTCCTCTGGTACGAGGGCTGGCTCGAGCTGCCGAACCAGGACACGGAGCGGTTTTGCAAGGTCATCCTCGATAAGACGACGAAGGCCATCCTCGAGCTCACGATTTACGAGTATCCGAACTGGCAGGACCAAGCGCGCTTCGACGCGCAGTCGAAGGAGCTCGACGAGTACCGCTCGCAGAAGGCCTTTCACGACCAGCAAGTCCAGGAGCAGGCGTCGGCGATCCAGTCGATGGCTGAGCAGGTCGGCGAGCTCGCGCCCGAGATGGCGCCTGACCAGGCGGCCATGGCGCAGGGGAACCTCCAGGACGCACAGCAGATCCACATGACGCTCGAGCCGCCGATGCCGCCGACGTGGATGGTGGACCCGGAGAACCCGGCCGAGCTGCCGCCGCCCGTGAAGAAGGACCCGGTCCATCTCTTCACGCACTTCGTGCTCATCGAGCCGATCGTGGGGAACCTCGGCCTCGGCTACGGCACGATGCAAGCCGACTTCAACCGCGCCGCGAACACGGCGATGAACCAGGCGGTCGACGCGGCGACGATGGGCAACTGCGGCGTGCTCATCAAGAGCGATCGGATTCGATTCTCCGAGAAGGGCAACACGGAGATCCGGCCCGGCGCCATCCTCACCGCCGAAGGGACGGCGGGCGAGGATTTGAAAGAGAACATCATGCCCCTGAAGTTCGACGGGGCGAATCCGCAGATGTTCGAGATCGTCGACAAGATGGTGCAGTACGGCCAGAGCTCGATGCAGGCGCCGTCTGTGCTCTCGGGCGATCCGGGCAAGAGCGGAGAGACGTTCCGCGGCATCGCAGCGCGCATCGAGCAGGCGACGAAGCAGACGAGCGTGTCGACGCGCAAGTTCGGCGACGGGCTCGAGTGGGTGCTCAAGGCGAACGCGTTTCTCAACTCGATCCACATGCAGGACGAGGAGATCTTCCACGTCGCCATGGCAGCCAACCCGCAGCAAGCTGCGGCGTTTCAGGCGCAGAATCCGGGCCAGCCAACGCAGGGCAAGATCAGCCAGGAGATGAAGATCGGGCGTCGGCTCTATGAGCGCAACTACCACTTCGAGATCCGAGCCGACCTTCGCTTCGTGACCCAGTCGCAGAGGATTCAGGAAGCGGATGAGCTGCTCGAGATCTACAAGAACATCCCCGCTCTCCAGCAGAACCTCGCGCTGCTCTGGCAGATCATGGCCGGCGTCTTCCGGTCCCGAGGACGCGAGGATCTGGTGGCATTTCTCGGCCCCCCGCAACCTCCGCCTCCTCTCATCATCGGCAACCCTCCCCCGCCCGCTCCTCCGGGTATGCCTCAGATGGGGCCCGCGCCCGGAGGCAACCCGAGTCAGCAACCCAAGCCGAATCCTCCGCCTGGCATTCCAGGTCCCAAACCAGGGCTAGCGTGACATGAGCGATCAGGAAGCATCGAAGGAGCTTTGGCTTGGCGAGCCGTTCACGCAGCGGATGCTCGAGAAACTAAAGGCCATCGAATCGAACCGCCTGAAAGACTTGCTCGGCGCGTGCCGCAAGAGCCAAGACCCGGCGGTGATTGCGGCGTTCATTCGCTACGAGGGAACCCAGTTCATGAAAGAGCTATTTGCAAAGGGAGAATATCGAGATGGGTGAACCGAACGGAACGCTGGCGCCGCCCACGATCGCGGACGAGAAGTTTTTGGAGGGCATCTTCGGCGCCGCGCGCGGCGAGCTGCCGCCAGAGGCCCAGCTGCAATGGGACCGCGAGCTTCAGCAGATCCAGCGGAGCGACGAGCGAATCAAGTCGCTCATGAGCCCGCCGGGCGCGCTCGGCCTGCCTCCCCTGCTCGAGGCGCGGCGACTCGAGTGGCACATCCCCGACGGCGCCTTCCGGCTCGCGCCGCTCTATGACCGCGTCTACGTGTACCAGATCCCAACGTACATCCGCGGCAAGAAGGGCCTGATCCACATCCCCGAGACGAAGAAAAAGGGCGAGCTGCGCTCGAACCCGCGCGGCATTCTCGTCGCCGCCGGCCTGCTCGCGCTCGACGCGATCCGCTCGAACGGCATGGACCTTGGCCACATCATTCGCCACACGCACGTGAACCCGTGGCGGCTCATCATCGATTACGCCGACGGGCAAGAGTACGAGATGCAGGTCATGACCGCCGGCAACCTGACCGGCTCCGAGGACCTTGCCGACGTGCTGAAGAGCGGCGCGATGAAGATCCAGCGAGACGAGAAAGGGCATCACACGTACGTCGACCAGGAGGGGAACACCTGGGATCCAACGATGCCTTGGGATCCCCACGAAACGATTTGAGGTAAGCGATGCCCATCCCGAAGAACACCCGCACGGACAACCCCCTCACCGACCACGACGACGAGAAGCCGAAGCCGACCCCGACGAGGGAAGAGGCGATCGAGCGCGTCGAGACCAGGGACGACGAGTCGCCGAAGGAGAAGATCCTCTCGGTCGACCCGCCCGAAGAGGACGATGACGACGACCGCGCCCCGACGCCGCGGCAGCAGCGCCGGCGAGCTCGCTACGACGAGATCCAGACCCGAGCGGCCGAGGCCGAGGAGCGCGCGCGCCGCGCCGAGCAGCTTGCGGCCGCGCTCCAGGCGCAGCAGATGGTCCAGCCGCGCGAGCGGCAGGCGGATCCGTTCGAGGACGAGAAGAAGAAGCTCGAGGACGACTGGATGAAGCACCTCGCCCTGGCGGACACGCTCGCCAAGGGCTCGACGGCCGACCAGCAGTCGCAATGGAAGCGGGACCACCTCGCGCTCCAGGAGCGCCAGCAGACGCTCGTGACGCGCAAGCTCATGGCCGAAGCAGGCGTCGTCCCTGGTCAGCGCGTGAACCACCAGGAAGAAGCCATCAAGGCGCACATCTCGGCGCACTTCCCCGACATCGCCGCGATGAACCCGGACGGCACGCCGCGCAACGCGCGCGCGCTCGTCTACGCCGACGGCGTCCTGCGGCAGCGGCTCGCCCGCGAAGGCCGGTCCGCGCCGACCATCAAGGACTACGAGGAAGCGCTCCAGCAGACGCGCCGCGACCTTCGCATGCCCGGCGCGACTGGCCCGGCGCCGAGCGAGAGCACGCGCGAGAAGTTCTCAGGCAGGGGGCTCGGCGGGGCAACCGGGGCCACGAGCCCGTCGCGTGAGATCCGCATGACCTCGGCGGAGATGAAGATGGCCGAGGCGATGTACCGACAGGAGCGCGACCCGAAGAGCGGCAAAATGCGCAAGCTGAAGCCCGAAGAGGCGCACGCCAAATGGGCCCAGCGGGTGGGCAAGCGCATCGTCGAGCAGCGGCGCGCAGGCGGGTAGGCCGCTGTGGGTCGCAGAAATTACTTGACTACCTCAAAGTTCCAGGTCATCAAGAAACCATCGGCGTAAGGGCTGCCGAGCCCGAGCGTTGGTAACGGCGAGAAGGGGTCCCCACCTCATCGTCAGTAGTCCCGGGGAGAGTTCCGGTCCGCTTGCACAAGGGCCGCGGAGAGACTCTCGATGGGCGCTGCTGAAACCCCGGTCCGAACACCGCCGAAGCCGAACGAGCCGAAGAAGTCGATGCGCGAGCGCGTCGACCCGAAGATCAAGTCCCTCGACGGAGTGGACAACGCCGTTCGGGTATCCGGCAAGAACCCCGACCGCTGGTACGTGTGGGCCAATGAGCGCCCCGTCGCCAGCAACACGGGCGGAGACGTTGCGTACTACCTGAACCTCGCCCCTGCGATGGGGCTCGAGGAGGCAGACGGCTACGTCGTCGAGCGCGTCGAGCGCGGAGGCGTAAGAGCGCCTGGCGCGCTCTCGCAAGTCGAAGGCGAGCCGATCGCCAACGTCTACGGCAACGTGCTCGTGAGCTGCCCCTTGGAGTTCAAGCGGCTCGTCGACTCGATTGGGCACAACGGCCAGGGCGGGCAGGAAGAGGCCGACCGAGTCGAGAAGCTCATGATCACGCGCCGCGGTCTCCAGGACCACATGCGCGGCGTCGGCTCCCCCGGAATGTTTCGCGTGACGGCCGACGAAGAGCACGGCGCCACGGAGATCATCGAACGAAGGCAAAGAGGATAGGACCATGGCAGACAATCCGGCCCTGTACGGTTTCCGTTGGAAGCAGTCGCGCTTTGGTAGCGGCCTTCCCAACATCGAATACTACCCCGTCGCGAGCGCCTACCAGTGGGCGCCGGGCGGCGTGAGCGTCGACCTCAACGTCGGCGATCCAGTCAAGAAGGTGAACGACGGCACGGTGGCGGGCGTGGCCGCTGGCGACGCGACCTTTGGCATTGTGGCGACGATCGCGCCCTACTTCAACGGCACGGCGATGGTCCGAGGCAAGTCGCTCCCGGGCGGGACGACGTACGGCTCGAACCTCGAGCGCCAGTCGTTCGTGGGGATCATCCTCTGCGTGGGCAACATCTTCGAGGTCGTCTGCGACGACGCGGTGACGGCTACGACGCAGGCCGGGTACACGGCCTTCATCGGAGAGAACACCGACGTATCGATCAACCAGGTATCGGGCTCCACGCTCGCGACGCCGAAGCTCGACATCTCGCTGCACAACACGACCAACACGCTCGTGTGGCGAATCGTCGGCCTCTCGAAGACGCCGAACATCGATTTCTCGGGGGCGAACGTTCCGCTGCTCGTCACCGGCAACGTGGTGCAGGAAGCGCCGGACCAGACGACGGGCGTGTGAGGAGAGGACCATGATCGTTACCACCGCGACAGAGGCAGGCTCACTCAAGGAGACGCTCGAGGAGGTCGTCACCGACGAGTCCGAGGGCTCCGTCTCCGACATGACGGTCTTCAAGATCTTCGAGGAAGGGTCGATGGACGACAACTTCGTCGACGACCTGGAGTACGGCGGCCCGGGCCTCGCGTCCGAGAAGCCGGAAGCCTCGGAGGTTCAGGCTGGGAGCATCAAGGAAGGGTACCTGACGCGCTACATGGCGCGGACCTTCGCTCTCAAGCTCATCATCTCCGACGAGGCGCTAGAAGACGCGAAGTACGACAAGGTCATCATGGCGGCCAAGCGGCTCAAGCGCGCCATGAACAAGACGGTCGAGATCGACGCCACGAACGTCTTCGTCCGCATGTTCAACTCGGCGTACGTCGGCGGCGACTCGGTCTCCCTCGGCAGCTCGAGCCACACGCTGCCGAACGGCGGCACGTTCTCGAACATCATGGCGACGCCGCAGTCGCCGAGCGTCGCGGCCGTCATCGTCGCGACGACCCAGATCCGCAAGTACCCCGGCCACGACGGCATCATCGAGGGCTACGAGCCCGAATGCATCGGGTGCCCGGTGGACCAGTGGGCGGCCTGGGACGTCATCCTGCACTCGACGCACAAGCCCGAGGCGGGCGAGTTCAACGCCGTCAACGTAGTGAACTCCACGCTCGAGCTCGACGCGTACCCGATGAAGCAGTGGACCAATTCGACGACCAACTGGTTCCTCAAGACCAACGTCGACAACGGCCTGAAGTGGCTCTGGCGGCGCAAGCCCAAGGGGCGCGCCTGGGTCGACAACGATCACGAGGTCAAGAAGTACTCGATCTCCGCCCGATGGGCGCGCGGTTGGTCAGACCCGCGATGCATTTTGGGCGTGAACGCGTAGGAGGCTGCCGTGGCAAACGAACAGTTCAGTTTCGGCAACATCCCCCTCATGGGGGCGGGCTACGGCATCCGGACGCAGTTCGGAATCATGCTGCCGCCTGGCGGCAAGGTCGCCGCTTACGTCCGCTCGACAGGCCTTCAGGAGGGTGACGACGCGGCCATCGTCGACAAGCTCGTGCTCACGCTCGCGGCGGGCCTCGCGCGCTGCCGCTCGGGTCTCGGCGACACGGTCGTCGTGCTCCCCGGCCACTCGGAGAGCGTCACCGACGCCACGATGTTGAACTCGATGGTCGCCGGCACGCGCGTCATCGGCATCGGCAACGGGTCGGCCAAGCCGACGTTTCGCTGGACGGCCACTGCCTCGCAGTGGGCGATCGCGGTCGCTGACGTGCTCTTCTGCGGCCTCAAGCTTCGGCTCGAGGGTGCGAACGGCGTCGTCAAGGCCATCGTGACCACGGCGGCCAACACCACCTTCTTCGACAACGAGATCCAGGTGGCGTCGGGCGCTTCGAACAAGGCCACGATCGCCATGGAGCTCGGCACGGGCGCGGACGGCGCCTTCATCGCCTCCAACTGGTGGTACGGCACGGCGACGCACAACGTCACCGACGGCATCAAGGTCGTGGGGACTGCCATCGATCGCGTGCGCATCGTTGGCAACATCATGGACTTCTCGGCCACGGCCGGCAACGGCAACGTGCACGTCACGGCAGCGGCAACGAAGCTCGTGATCGGCGCGAACGTCATGCAGAACGACCACACCGCTTCGACGGCGTGCGTCGCGGTCGACAACGTCGCGGCGACCGGCATGATCTACGACAACTACTTCTCGACGGTCAACGACGGCGTCGCCGCCGCGCAAGGTGTCGTGTTCGCCGGCACCGCGACCATCCGCACCTTCCAGAACTTCAGCTCGGACGAGCCTCGCAAGTCGGGCACCCTCGCGCCGACGGCGGTCGCTACCTGACCCATCGGGCCTTTGGCGGCCCAGAAAGGCCCCATGCCCGTTGGACGACAGTGGCCACGCCGAGCGCCGAGGGGAGACTTCTCGGCCGAGTGCGACATCTGCGGCGTCGTGTGGCGACGCTCGCAGCTCGTGCGCAAGGCGGACGGGTTTCTCTACTGCCCGGATGACGCGCTCGGGCGCGACATCGTCACCCTGAACGAGGGCAACGCCGCCGCTGCCGCCGCCATCACCATGAGCGCGCCGCGCGAGTCGGGCGGCAACCTGCGATCGGACGTGGACGCGTCGACTGTGGTGGACGTGGCGACCGTCATCGAGGGCGTGACCTTCGGGAACGGGAGCGGGCACTGATGACCGTCTCGACGACCAGCACGTTCGAGTTCGACCTGTCTGCGCTGGCGCTCCTCGCCTACCGCAAAGCGGGCATCGTCTCGATCTACCAGTCGCTCACCGACCAGCAGGCGCGCTACGCCTTCGACGAGCTCGACCTGCTCGTCCGCTCGACCCACACCATGGGCCTCTTTGCCAAGGTGATGCGGCTCGAGCACGTGACCATGGTCGCCGGCCAGCGGAGCTACACGCTGCCGACCGACGTGCTCGACGTGGACGGGGACGGGGCCTTCATCGACTCGACCCAGACGCTCACGGCCGCGAATGGGGAGACGCCCGTCAAGCCCATCTCGCGCGAGAAGTGGCAGGGGCTCTCGAGCCACGGCGCGACGGGCCGCCCGGTCGAGTACTTCACCGACCGCACCTCGAGCGCCATCACGCTCTACGTCTGGCCGACCCCCGACGCGACGAATCTCGGGACCATCCGGCTCCAGACGCATCGCCTCCGCGCCAACATGCGCGACGGCAACGCCACGGCCGACTTCGAGCCGTACTGGCAGGAGTACTTCGTGACGGCGCTGGCGTCGCGGCTCGCCATGTCGCACTCGCTCTCGCTATCGCGCGTCAAGATGCTGCGCGACGAAGAGAGGGAACTGCTCGATCGCTGCCGCGGCCAGTCGCAACAGAGGGGCTCCCAGCAGTTCGTGCTGGCCCACTTCTCGGGAGGTAGGCGATGAAGCTTTGGGCCAACGGGCTTGGCGGCACCACGGGCGACTCGCTCGCGACGACCAAGCCGCTCTACACGTCAGGTGATGTCTGGTTCGTCGATTCGACCATCGGAGTCGACGGTGCCTCGCCCGCTGGCAAGGACCGGCAGAAGCCGCTCGCCACGCTGGCGCAGGCGCAGACGAACGGGGCCGACGGCGACATCGTCGTCCTGCTTTCGTCCCACACGGAGACGTTCACGGTCGGACTCAGCCTGACGAAGTCGCTCATCATCGTTGGCGAGGGCTCGAGCGGCGGCGTGCCAACGGCGCAGTTCAAGATCAACGCGGCGAACCAGAGCGTCTTCGTTCTCAACGCTGCGGCCATCCAGCTCCGGAACATCAAGTTCCCCGCGAGCGTTCAATCGAACAGCGGAGCAGGCGGCGGGGTCGGCAAGGTTGCGATCGGCGCGACGGGTAACTCGACGCTCATCCGCGGTTGCTACATCGAGCAGAGCGGGCTCGACCAGCTCCCGGGGCTCTCGATCGCCAGCGGCGTCGCCCGCATCCGCATCGAGAACACGACCATCATCTCGACCGCGACGGCCGTGGCCACGCGCCCCACGTACGGCATTTGGCACATCGGCACGGTCACGGACCTCGACGTGAACGGGCTCGTTCTGTCCGATGGGACGGTCGGGTTCTCGGGCGCGTCCTGGGACGGGACGACGGGGGCGACGACGCGCCTGCGCGCCGAGAACGTGAGCCTGCTCCTCGGGGCTGACGCGAAGCATCATGCTTCGACGACGGGCCAGCTCATCCCCTCCACGGCCACGAGCGGCGGGGCGGTGTCCTGGTGAACCTGCTCGACGTTCTGGCGAGCGGCGTACGCGGGGCCGAAGGCGGCACGGCGGAGATTCGCAGCCGCGGCACGAGCACGTTCGCCCAGCTCTTCACGAGCTACGACGGCACGGGCGCGGTTACGCCGACGGCGGGGGTGCTCCTCGACTCGAACGGCGGTGCGACCTGGTACGTGAACGAGTCGGTTGACATCGTCGTGAAGAACTCGACGGGCAACACTGTGCGGACCTTTACGGCCATGGTATCGGCCTCGGACGTCGAAGTTCGGAGCGCGAGCTTCACGGGCACGAATTACACGACCGGAGTCGCTGCGGCCGGCGAGCCTACGACGGCCGCGGCGGTCTTCGATCTGTGGACCACCAGCGCTGGCACCCGGGATTGGAAAGTCACCATCGACGGGACCCCAACGCTGCTGACCAACGCGTTCGCGGCGTTCTCCGGGATCTTCTACAACGTCAAGGCGCCAGCGTACGGTGCGGTTGGTGATGGGTCCGGGGACGACACGTCCGCCGTCCAAGCGGCGCTCACGGCGGCTGGCAACGTGGGCGGCGGCATCGTGTTCTTCCCGGAGGGCACGTACCGCACAACGTCGGCCCTGACGGTACCGGCAGGCGTGTCGCTCTGGGGCCCAGGCCCGAACGTCACCAACATCGGCATTGACCACGCGAACGCGAATGCGCTCACCTTCGCCGCCAACACGTTTGCCAGCTCGGTCAGGGGCCTCAACATCCTCGCCCTCCAGGCGAACTCGGGCAAGCACCTGGTCGTAGAAAGCGGGACGCGCCTCTTCATCGAGAACTGCCACATCGGCGCTGCCACAACGAGCGGCATCGGGCTCTCCGTCGACAATGCCGCCACCCTTGTGCGGGCCGTCGACACTGTCTTCCAGAACGGTGGGGCGGCCTCGTACGGGATCCAGAACAACGGCACCGCGGCGCGCGTCGTTCTCGTCGGGTGCGAGTTCAAGATGCCCGCCACGCACAACGGGGACGCCTGCTACCTCAACAGCACGACTTCCTCGGTCGTGGTCGGGTGCAGGTTCGACGCTTCGGCCGTCGCTGCTGGCACGGGTCGCTGTCTGCTTCTGGCGGGCTCCTACACCGTCGCGGGCAACCGCTTCGAATCGCCAGCCGGCGGGACGATTCAGCCCATCGGCTACAGCGGGACGACGGCGGGGAACTTCGTCGGCCTCAACTCGAGGTCGCAGAGCTCTACCTGGTCGGTCCAGTCGGGCCCCACGGTGGCGACATCGAACGCGACGCACGAAGGCGGCGAGGAAGTCGACCGCGCGACGCGCACCTACCACGTGACCGACAACACGGACCCGATCACCGTCAACCCGAACCTGTACGGCGTGGCGGAAGTGCGCCGCACCAACAACGGCAACCAGACGATCAACGGCGCCACGCCGAGCGCCCCCGGGCTCATGTTCACGCTCGTGGTGAACAACGACAACGCCGTAGGCTCGGGCACCATCACGCTCGGCTCCGACTTCAAGGGGAAGGCCCCCTTCACGCTGGCGGCGAACCGGGCGCAGGCGATCGTGTTCCGATCCTACGAGGTCATGGCGGCGGGCGGCGGGTCGGCGGTCAAATACTGGGGTTTCGTCAACACCACGGGGGACGTGACACTGTGATGCCGGTCGAACCCATCCCCTTCGCCAACCTCCAGGAGTCCGGGCACGAAGTGCTCGCGGGGGCAAGTCCTGTGGCGATGAACGTCGTGGTCGACGGCAAGGGCTCCGTGCTCCGCCGTCCCGGCATCGCTAAGTACGCTGGGGCTCCGCTGTTCGCGGGCGACGTCGCGCCGATCATCGACCCGAATGGCCTGTCGGGCCTCTACGCGACCGTCGCAGGCGACCTGTTCGCCGTGGGCGCGTCCGGGGCCGAGCGCCCCGTCTACAAGGTGACGTCCGGCGGGGCCGCGGCCATCGGCGGCGGGGTTCCCCCGAATGGCCTCCGAGGCACGTCGCGGCCGACCTTTGCCGAGACGGAGCTCCTTCTCGCCATCGCCGGCGGGGACGCGCTCCAGAAGGTCGTCCTTCCCACGACGCACTTCGCGCTCTCCTCCTCGCGCGTGGCCGGCTCGCCCGCTCCGATCGCCTCGCACGTGGTCTCGAACAACCTGCGCCTCCTCGCCAACGACGTCTCGGTCGACCGGACCAAGGTGCGCTTCTCGGACGTCGCATCGGGTGACACGAGCTACGCCGGCAACGAGGTGTGGAGCCTCGGCGGCGTCGGCACGAGCGGCTATTTCACGGCCGAGGCGAGCCCAGATCCGGTGGTCGCCGTCTACGGCGTGCAGAACGAGGTGATGGTCTTCGGCTCGAGGACCACGCAGGTCTTCCTCCCCGACTCGGTCCTCACCTACGCGCCCGTGGCGAGCATCGAGGTCGGGATGGTGGCGCCCTACTCCTTCATCAAGGGCGACCGCGAGACCTACTGGCTCGACCACCAGCGCCGGCTCGTCGTGTCCGATCGACGGAGCTTCCAGGCGCTCTCGGATCCCATCCAGCGAACGATCGACGACATGGCGACCGTGAGCGACTGCTTCGGCTACCGCGTCGCGGACGGGTTCCTCGACGTGCCGGTCTGGTCCTTCCCGTCCGACGGCCGCACGTTCGCCTACCAAAAGGGTATCGGGTGGGGGCAGTGGTCGGGGTGGAACGACTCGACCAACAACTGGGCCCCCTTCTCCGTGACGGCGCTCGCGACGCCGCCAGACGCCTCGGTCAACGTCGTTGCGACGAGCGCCGGGCAGATCGGAGAGCTCACGCTGGACGCCGCGACCGACTTCGGCACGCGTATCGTCGCCTACGTCGAGACGGGGTACCTGAACCGCAAGACGGAGTCGAGCAAGCACTGCAAGAGCCTGCGCCTCGTGTTCCGCCGCGGCTCGGCGGCGACGACGCCAGGCCCGCACGCGTTCGTGGCCTTCCGTGACCGCGAAGGGCCGTGGTCGGACCCGATTCCGGTCGACCTCGGCTCGTCAGGCGACACGTCGCCGACGTTTCGGATCCACTCGCTCGGCACCTACCAGCGCCGACAGTGGAAATTCACCTTTTCGGATACGGCGGTCGCCTTGGCTTTGGTCTCGGCGATGGAAGAATACGAAGTGCTGGATCAATAGGAGCGGTCTCATGGCGGCAATCATTCCGGTCGCGTTTTCCGTAGCGAAAAGCCTGTGGGACGAGGCGCAGGCGGAGTCGAAAGACGCCGCCACGCGGGCAGCCGGGCGCGCGAAGCTGGAGGCCATGCGCCAGGGCGCGGGGCAGATGGAGAGCTACCGCCAGAGCCTCCGGCCGCAGATGTTGCAAGCGATGCAGAATCGCATGCAGGCCTACACGCCCTCACAGAGCGTGCTCTCGCAGATGTACGGCGGCCACCCGCCGCCCCAGATGGGGCAACTCATGCCGCACGGGACGACGCCGAGGCCAGTCGCCGGCGGCCCAACGCTGCTCGGGCAAATGGCAACGCCCGGCCCGGCCATCAACCCGGGCACGCCGGGTGGCGCGCGCGCCGGCGCGAATCCCTACTTCGGCCAGCAGTTCGCACCGAACGTCGGGTTCGGCGGCGAGATGCCCATGCCCGCCGACCTCTTGCGACGGAGGGTGTGATGCCGACCTACGATCCGAACAACCCGAACCAGGACCCGCGGCAGCAGATGTCCTCGGGCGGCCCTGGCAACTACCAGCCGCCGGCGTCGGCGCCTCCGCTGTTCGACCCGAGCGCCAAGCCCGGACAGGGCGCGGATCCGTTCAATGGCCCGAACTCGCTCGGCACTGGGCTTCAGAACGGCACGATAGCGCCCGGCGATCGCTCGAGCTTCGTGGGCGGCATCATGGGGCAGTTCGGACTGAACCCGCTCGGCAACGTCGACGAGGGGCGCAACCTCCCGCCGAACATGCAGGACGTGCTGAACCTCGGCGGCTGGCGCCCCCAGAGCACCGGCTCTGGCTTGGCTCCCGTCGGAGGAGCGCCCCAGGTTCCGACGTGGCTCGGGCCGCCGGGGTCCTCTGGCGTGGGCGGCGACGTCGGGACGCTCCAGGGGCTCGACATGACCCAGCCAGGCGCGCTCGAGGCCTACCAGAAGCAGACGGCCGGCTACTTCGGCCAGCCGACGCTCTCCGAGATGTTCGCAAAGCAGGCGCTCGCGCAGGGCGCTGGGCCGGGCGTTTCCAATCGAGCCGAGCAGGCCTTCCAGCAGTTCAATAGCTCGGCGCCCGCCAACATGGACGCCTACTACGACAACGAGCGGCGCAAGGGCGAGGAGAACATCCGCCGCCAGATGGCCGCGCGCGGCTCGTACGGGTCGTCGGCGACCGACGACCTGTACAACGAGATGGACACGAACCTCGCTGCCGACGCGGCGAAGGCCAACGCGCAGTACGGCCTCCAGCGCGGCACCCTCCTCGGGAGCCTCGCGCAGGGCGCAGACCAGTCGTCGCTCGCCGGCTCGGGCGACCGGCGCAACTGGATGGGCGCGCTCGGCAACATCGCCGGAGCCGGGGACCGGTCCGGGCTCGAGCGCGTGATCGCCGGCGGCAACCTCGCGGGCGGGGCGCAGACCGCGCAGCGGACGCGCGGACAGGACGCGTTCAACAACCAGCTTCAGATGGGCGACCGCATGAGCGGCATCATGGGGCAGGACTACGGCAACATGTTCGGCACCGACGCGGACCTCTTCAAGACGATCGTCGGGCTCAACACGGGCACGGCGTCGGAGGGCTACAGCCAGGCATCGCAGAACGCGCTCCAGCAGCGTCAGAACGTATCGAACTTCAACAACCTCCTCGGCGGCAACATGCAGATGGGGCAGGGGCTCTACGACATGTTCAACAAGCCCTCGACTCCGGCGCCGTCTCCGATGCCGGCCTCTCCGCAGGGCTACGTGGGCCCGTCTTCGTACGACAACTACGGGACCACCAACTGGTACCAGCCATGAGCCTTCGCTACGATTCCTTCCTGACTCCCTTCGCGTCGCCGAGCCTCGGCCGGATCGACGTGTCGGGCCTCGAGGACGCGGCGCGCATGATGGAGCAGCGCGCGCAGTTCGACCAGAACCGGCAGGACCGGCTGTCGAAGGAGGCGCGCGACTACGCTCTCGAGCAGACGCAGGCCGAGGGGCGCAACCGCTACTACGACGCGCAGGCCGCTACGCACCGCATGGCGGTCGAGCAGGCCAAGAACTCGGACCAGGAGAAGCGAGCGCGGGCCCTCTTTGACGCCTTCCGCAAGTCGAAGACGCCGAACGAGCGGCGCGCGATCGCCGACGAGCTCCAGCGGCTCGGCTTCACGGTCGAGGAGCAGGCGACGGAGCTGCCCGCCGAGGCGCCTCCCGTGCCGGCCGAGACGGCGGCTCCCACGTCGCCCGCAGCGAAAGCCCCGAAGGCGCCCAAGCCGAATGCGGGATTCATGTCGGCGCTCGGCCAGATCGTCACCGACGAGAACGCGCAGGAGGCGCCCGTGGACGAGGCGTCGCTCGGGAAGGGTTCGCTCGCGTCCGTGCTCGGCATCTCTGGCGCGCAGGCGGACGCATCGACCGCCGGCGGGGCGTCGGCAGAGGGCGAGATTGCGGCGCCTGGCACGCCGACGCGCGGCGGGCGCTTCGTCATCAAGGACAAGTCGGGCGCAACGGTTCACTCGTACGACGAGCCGCTCGAGCGCATGAAGTCGCAGATGTCCATCAAGGGCGCACTCGGCGCCATGGGCCTCGCCGCCACGACGGAGCGCGAGAAGGCGGCCGTGGAGGCTGCGTCGAAGGCGGGCGCGCAGATGCTTGACCTAGGCCTCGCCCCGGACCAGGCGGTCAAGTACGCCGTCGACATCTACGGCAAGACGCTGAACCAGGAGTTCAAGAAGACCTACCCGCAGGGCGCCGGCGGCGGGAGCGGCGGCCCTGTCATGGGCAAGGAAGAGCGTCAGCGGGTCAGCGCGCTCTCGGACGACGCGTCGAAAATCATCGATCAGGTCGCTCGCGACGAGAAGAAGGGCGAAGTCTCCAAGGCGGGCCTCCACATCAACCGCGGCCTCGAGCTCCTGAAGGGGGACCGGAGCGGGTTCCGCGACACACAGGCCATGGCCCAGCTCCTCCGGGAGATGAGCGGTCTCGCCGTGACCGAGCAGGAATACAACCGCACCGTTGGCGGCGAGGGGTTCAGGACGCTCGTCGAGAAGGCCCTCTCGTTCTACGGCAGCACCGGCAAGCTTCCCGACGAGACGATCCGAGAGCTCAAGGCGGTCTTCCAGCGTGCGCAGGCCTCCTACAAGCGGGCGTTGGCGGCGATGGGCACGAAGGCCTACGAGCAGGTCAAGCGCCGGCTCCTCTTGGCCACCCCTGAGGAGCGCGAAGCGCAGGCTGACGCAGCGCGCGGCTACTTCACCGACGAATACAGCGACTCCGCGGCGCCCGCGGCGCCGAAGGGCAAGCCCGGCGGGGGCGCGACGAACGGGAGCAAGAGGCAGGAACTCGACGACTTTTTGAGTAAGTGATGCTGACCGACGAGAAATACCAGAAGGCCCTCGAGGCGCTGCGATCGGGAACGATGCCCGAGCACTTGCGCGAGACGGCCGCCGATGCCGTCGCCGAGTACGAGCGCGGGCACGGGCTCGCGCGTGACGTGAGCGAGGCGGGCGCGACGCGGGCGGCGCCAGCGGCGGCCATGCAGGAGAAGCCGGCGGCGCGGGCGGCGCGCAAGCGAAAGCTCGATGCCATCGAGGCGGAGCATCCGGGGCTTACGAAGGCCTTTCAGATGCGGGGGCCCTCGACGTTGCAGATTGAGTCGGGTCCGACCCCCGAGGAGGCCGCGGCCGACGAGCTCGAGCAGCGGTCGCAGTTCGACGACTCCCTCCAGAACCTTTCGAAGCGCAAGGAGCTGGCGGCGCCGGCCGAATGGCACCCGCCGACGCCCGCTACGCCGCCGAACCCGTTCGACTCGGTCTGGGGCAAGCTGACGGCCGTCAAGCAGGCGATGCCCGATTGGGCCGGCGGCGGCACGGAGCACTACATCGAGCCGTCGGTCGAGCAGTTCAAGCTCGAGATGGCGCCCGTTCTAGGGCAGGCGGTCGAGGGGATGGCCGAGGGGACGCCGGCCTACCGCGAGTGGGCAGACGCCAAGTGGATGGACGCGCTCGGCAAGGCGCAGGCGGAGGGGCGAGGCATCGTGCGCGACGCCTTCCGGCCGGGCGCGAAGGGCTTTCTCGACACCGCGGGAGACCTCGTGCGGCCTGCGAACATCCAGAAGATTGGGCAGATGGGGCGCTCGGCGGCCATCGGCGCCGACAAGATAGTGACGGGCGGGACCGTCTCGACGATGCTCGCCGCGGGCCCGTCGGAGCGCGAGCGGGAGCAGTTCCGCGAGGCGAGCGCGCGCTACTCGGAGGCGCAGTCGCCCGAGGACGTCATCGCTGCCGGCGAAGACCTGCCGTCGAAGACCTTCGGTCAGCTGCTCAGTGAAGGAGCGCAGGCGCGCAACTACCTCGGCGCGGCCGCGCCCCTCTCGCAGGACGCAGGGGCATTTATTGGGGCCACGTCGTCAGGGGCGATCGGAAACCTGGCCGTCTCGGGCGCCGGCAAGGCCGTCCGCGGCGCCGCTAACATGCTCCCCGGCGGCATCATGGGCCCGCAGGGCGTGGCGATGGGGCTACTCGACGCGGCTGCCGGTTCGACGGCTGGCAAGCTCGCGGCGGGCGCCGCCGGCGGCGCGCTCGGCGCTGGCACGACGCAAGTCGCAAACGAGGTCCCGGGCGCGCTTTCGGGCGACGCTCCAGGTGCTGGGGAGAGGATCGGCCTCGCGGCGGCGTACGGCGCCCCCATGGGACTCGTCGGCACGGGGCTCGGCATCCTTGCCCGCAACGAGGGGGCGACCCTTCGGGAGAACACGCCGCTCGGCGTCGCGGAGCAGGGGGGGGCGAGGATGCGGCCGGTTCGCGGCGTCGATCCGGGCCCGGTCAACCGAGGACTCGAGGCGCGCGCGCGCGCTGAGGGCGTCGGCGAATCCTACGCGCCCGACGTGCCCGGGATGCTCTCCCACGACCTCGCTGAGCCGTTTGGCAAGCGGGCGCATGCTCGGGAAGCCGAGATCATCGCCAAGGGCGGCCCGCTCCGTGAGTTCGAGCGCCGGTTCTCCCACGAACAGATTCCGCTCAAGAACGCGATTCGGGAGATCATGGACGCTCGCAAGGCGCTCGTGCAGTCCGACGGCACCGTGGTTGATCCGGCGCGGATGCAGAAGCTCGACGACCTACTGGAGAAGGTGCTCGGTTACCAGGCGCAGCATCCCGAGCACATGCTCACGCCGCAGAACGCCGAGCGGGTCGCCCAGCTCGACCGCGCCGTCGAGCTGCACGGGTCCGACGTCATGGCCCCGGAGAACTTCAAGCGCGACGTCGAGGCCATCAACACGCCGACACGGCCCGTGACGCCCGAGGCCAGGGATGCCGTGTCGTCGACGAAGACCATCACGCCGAGCATCGACGTCGGGCCATTCTCCGAGCGCCTGCCCGACTTCAAGGAAGGCGTCGCCGCCGGCGGCGCCGGCGAACGCCTTCGTTCGCTGCACGAGGCGCGCGGCGAGAACCCGCTCACGTTCGACATCACGCCGGCGGAGGCCCAGGCTCGCGGGCTGCCGGTCGGGGAGGGCAACTTTGCGCGGCTCTCTCCCAAGCCGAAGAACCCAGAGGACCTGCGTCAGATCGTCGAAACGGTGCGGTCGCAGCATGAGGCTGGTTCGCTCAAGAAGGAGCCGTTCCCTCACTACGACGAGATCAAGCGCGCCCTTCACCAGGACCGCGACGCCTTCACGGGCGAGACGGACGCCATCAAGCAGTCCGACACGTTCAAGCTCGAGAACGGCGAGACGGTGCGCGGCTACTCGGCGGCGAACGCGAGTCTCGAGAACGAGTCAAAGGAGTTCAAGAACCTGCTGGACCTCCTCGGGTTCAAGGGCCAGCCGCCCGACATGCGGAGCGATACGGCCTTCTCGCAGATGGAGGGCTTGGCGCGTGGCTTCGGCAAGGGCGGCCGGTCTCCTGAGATCGACCGCGCCTTCCGAGAGATGGCGGCCGAGACGGGCATGACGCCGACGCTCGAGAACCTCGTGCGCTACCGGGCCATGAAGCGGCTCCAAGAGGCGTCGAAACTGCGTGAGGTGTTCCGCTTCGGCGGCATGCCGTCGGTCGGGATGCTCTCGGGTGAGGCGGCGCGCCTGCGGCTCGATCCCATCATCCAAGGCGCCATCCCGTACCTCGAGAACGCGGGCTCACTTGGCGCGGTGCCGGGGGAGATCGAGCAGTCCCGCGAGCTGCCTGGCATGGCGGACCAGGCGACCTTGGATGAAATTCGGCGGGCGCTACAGCCCTAGGAGACGACGATGCCTCACTCGATCATCAGATATGCAGGTTCGACCCCGGGCACGGACAGCAACGTCTACGTCTTGCTCGCGACCACGTTGCCTGCCTCACCCACTGACGCGCAGAACATGAATCGGGACAACGCGTGCCCAGAGAACTTCTTCGGGCTCGCAGGGATCCGAAAGTTGAGCCTTCTGCTGGACCACAGTCACCTCGGAACGCTGAAGGCGTACGCGTCGAACGACCGCGGCACGAACTGGCGTCAGATCGACGAGGTCGCCGTAGCGACACCGGCGGCGGCTACTGGCAGCACTGCGGTCGAGTTCCTTGTGGAAGGCCTCCGAGACTTCAAACTGGAGTGGACGAACGGCGGCACCGCCCAGAGCCCCTGGCAGGTCAACCTTTCATTCTCCGACCAGAGAGCCGCGGCGATCTAGTCATGCGGATGGCGACGGCTGGCAAGTTGGCGGCGGTCCAGGGACAGGTGCGCGTGCGCGGCCCTCACGCGGTCGTGTCCCGCGCGGCCATCTTTGCTCACCTGGAGGCCAACCTGCCCAACTGCGGCGTCTACTGGCGAGAGGACCTCGGCGTCACGCTTTCGGCGGGCCTTGTCACGACATGGGCCGACCAGAGCACGTCCGGCAACGACGTCACCGCCGCAGGAGCGGCACGGCCGACCTACGACGCGGCCCGATACAATGACCGCCCAGCGCTCCGATTCGACGGCGTGGCCAACACGCTGTCGCGCGCAGCCACGAACCTGTTCGGGTCAGGCGCCTACTCGATGCTCTTGGTGCTCAAGGTGATAGCGATTGCTGGGAACGCCACGTTTCTAGGCAACGGCACAGGCGGCGCGGGCGTGTATTTCTTCACCGGCGCAGGCAACACGAGGTCGCTCCTTCACCAGGGCGTCGAGGTGCACACCGACGGCGCTCTCCAGACGACATCTCATGAGTCTTGGATCTCCACGCGCCCGGCGGCCTCCGCTCCGACGCTCCGCGTGAATGGGATCGCGGTGGCAGTGACGAACGCAAACCCGGCGGTGTCCGACCCTGGTGGCGCCGCCGAGCTTCGAGTTGGCGCTATTGGCGGGGCGAGCAACTTTTCCAACGAAGACGTGCTAACCGCAGCGATGTACACCCGCGACCTGAGCGCCGCTGAGCAGCGCCTCATCGGGGCCAGGGCCGCAGCCAGGTACGCGATGAACTGGGAATGACATGAGCAACATCCAGCTATCCCAGCCCGGCGGCGCCGGGACGCTCACCTCCGACGGCAACATCGCCCCCGGCATCAGGTGCTACCTATCCGCCATTGGTGTCACCGCGGCGAGCTGGACGCTGACGGGTGTCCCATCGGGCAGCAGCGCGGTCACCAAGCTCCACCCGCGCCTGGGATGGTACTTCGACCCCGACGTCGTAGGGCCTGGCAACTACGACGTGCGGCTCACCGACACGCTCGCCAACAATTACACGAACTCCTTCAGCTCGGCTTCGCTCGGGTCGTCTGGCCCAGTCTTCAATGTGTGCGAGTTTGGCGCCGTGCCCATCGCTACGGCCGAATACGCTGCTCGCAACACCGCGGCCATCTACGGGGCGGCGAGCGTGGCCAACGCGCGAGGCGGCGGGAGGATCTACTTCCCCACCGGATCGTATGCGGTCGTATTGCAGAACTCCACCAACACAAAGAACCCGCTCTACATGAAGAGCTTCTCGAACGTAGAGTTCTTCGGCGACGGGAAGTACGCTAGCAAGCTCGTGGATCCGCAGGCCATGTCGACCACGTCCGACCTCGCTGCCGCGGGCCGTGGGAGCGCCTTTATCACCTTCGAAGATTGCACCAACTGCGGTGTTCGCGATCTCGGGTTTCAGGGGGCCAACGTCTGGTCGCAGGCGAGGATCTCGAGCGGGACGGCAGTCCTCAACCGAAAGGGCGTCTACTTCAGATCCATCAGCGGCGGATGCCCAGGCGGCTACGTGCTCGATTGCTACTTCACGGGCGTTGAGGGGGAGACCGTGTTCGCGGACGGCGCAGCCGACGGCCTGCGCGTCTTCGACAACCACTTCTACCGATGCCAAGTCCACGCCATCAACTGGAACGCCGGTTCTGGTTTGGCGGCCTACAGGAACCGCATCGAGGACTGCGCACAGTCCGCATTCCAGGGCAGCGGCAACAACGTCGCCTACGGCTGCAACGTCGCGACGATGTCCAACGACCCTTCGACGGGCAACGCATGGATCACGTCCGCCGATGCCGTCGTCATCGCGAACATGTCGGGCGGCCTATTCCACGACAACATTTTCTACAACTACAAGCTCACCTCCGCGACGGCGAGCGTCGTCGCCTTCGGTTACAACGACGTCAACGCCGTCGATGGGGTCGCCTTCGTGCGCAACATCTTCGAGCGGTGCCTCATCTCGATCGGCGCAGGCAACCACAACGGCATCCTCCAGATCTCTGCGGCGGTCGGTCCCATCAAGAACGCCTACATCGCGGACAACGTCTTTATTGACTGCGGCGGCCTCACGTCGGGTGGCGCGTATCGCGCGGCCATCAAGGCGTCCGGCGGGCAGGCCATCGGCGGCGCCATCGGGCCGAACCTCATCCACAACGGCACCAGCGGCACGCTCGATGTTGGCGTCCACTTCGACAGTGCGCTCAACGCCGCGAACACGCTCCGCCTGGAAACGCAGCGCTGCCCGATCGGCGCGGTCGGCGTGGCGCCCTACGTGATGGACGTCGCCGCAGGAGACGACGCGCGCACGCTCGTAGGGGCCAAGACGTGGGACCCTGGCAACGTAGTTGATGGCGCCATGACATCGACGACCGTGATCGTGGCCGGGTGCAGAACGGGCGACGCGGGGGTCGTGTCCTTCACCGGTGCGACGTTGGTGGCCGGGCTCATCTTCAGCGCCATCAGCACGTCCACGGACACGATGACCGTGACGCTCTTCAACAAGAGCGGCGGCCCGGTCGACCTTGGGAGCGGCACTTTGACGGTGCATGTGTCGCGGACATGATGCAAGACGACGACAATCCGCCCGACCTGAGGCCTCCAGTACCAGGGCTGCCGCGCGGGACGCTGCCGCCGGCAGGTAAGATCGTACGCGAAGTCTTCGCCGGGCTGGAAATGCTGGCGAAAGAGTTGTGGCTGCCGGCGCTGCCGCTCATAGCCGGGAAGTGGGGCCTGCTTGAGCCGAAGGCGGCAGGGGACGCCTTCATCGCGGCCATGAGCTTTGTTCTAGGGGGCCACTTTGGACTACGCAGGCCGAAGGGGCCTGAAGAGAGGTGAGAAGATGGGCACCGATCGGAATGGCGACACGCACCCCGCTCCCCCGCTGGATCTGACGGAGCAAGACGCTGAGTCCACCAAGGTCGACGCGAGCGTCTCCAACTGGGACCGCATCTTCCGGATGCTGCGGGCCATCACGAACAAGGTTACCGACATCGACCAGACCCAGATCAAGCAGCTCGAGGTGGCCAAGGAGTCGTGCAGACGACTCGACGCCATCGAGAAGACACTGAAGGAGATGAAGCCATGATCGACCGCAAGAAGAAGAAAAAGAAGAAGTACGGCTACTGATTCACAGGCGCACGTAGCCGCCGCACTTCACTGACCCCAGCGCGTCGCATGCCACGGCCTGCTGCGCCGGAATGCACTCTTCGTAGATCTGGCGTGCGTCGGACCAGACTACGTCAGAGCATCTATCGCGCACGTACGCGCTGAATGTCGCGTCGACGGCTGCGGCGTCCTGGCCGCACTCGATCGCTCTCGCTCTCCAGGCCGCGTAATAGTCCTCGCACGCTTCCCGCGCCCCCGGCAACGGAGGCGCGGAGAAGGAGCACCCGGCCGCGAGGCAGATGGCGAGCCACCTCACGCGGCCCCCGACTTTCGCTCTTCGGCCGGGAGCCACCCTTCGCGGCGCCACCGCTCGAACACGAGCGCCATCTGCTCGGTCTCGCTACAACGTGGCACGGCTTGCCTGGTCCAGATGCGCCACGCGTGGTCGCGCGCTTCGTCAATCTGCTCTTGGGTAGTCATTCCGACGCCTCCATCAATCGGCCGCGATTCTATCCGGTACGTTGCACGTCGCGCCAGGGGCATTCGCGCATCGCGCTCAGCTCTCCTCCAGCGGCAGCGCGCGGATGGCTTCGGCGTAGTCCTCGGGTCCGACGGGGTCCTGTTCCGGCCATCTGCGCCACCTGGCCTCGTCCTCGAGAATGGCCAGGCACCGCTCGCGCATGTCGGCAGCGGCGTCGGCTTGGATGGCACGCACGGTCTGCTCGTTCAGGTTGAAGTGCTCCGCTGACCACTCGCTCGCGCTCTTCATCAGTTCACCGCCTTTCGATCTTCAGTATCGCCTGAGCCACCTCGTTGCCGCGCCTGCGCAAGGCCTCCACGAAGTGTGAGTTGCATCCCATCGGTGAACTGTGCCACCTCAGCAGGATTTTGCCGAGCTTCACGTACCCGTTTTCGCGGGACAGGCAGAGCGAGATGTAGTCGCTCACCGTATCGCCGTTCATGGCTAGCCCACCTCCGGCCACGTGCTCTCATTCTCGGCGTCCTCGGGCGCAACCGACGCGTACGGCCCGCGCTCGACCAGCGGGCGAATGCGCGCGCGGCTCGGGTTCTCCTCGACGGAGGTGTGGAACTCGGCAGGGAATACCGGCAGCGGGCGCGGCGGCTCGATGACGGTGGACCCGTGCCAGAGCTTCGTTGGGCTGATGGCCTCGAGCTGCTCGTCGAGCCAGAGGTCGCGCATCAGCATGCCGAACGCTGTCAGCCCGGCGATGATGATCATGAACAGGCCGAGGCCTTCGTGGCCATGATCCCACAGGTGCGACGACCAGGCGCCGAGGAACGGAGGGGCTACGTGCATAGATACGACGATGAGAGGCTTGCTGTACTTCATGTTGCGTTACTCCTTGCTGCTCTGACTGCATCGCGGGCTTCCTGCACACTGCGAACCGTGGCGTAGAGGCCGCCCGCGAACTTGACCTCCAGCGCCCAATCGATCTGCTCTTGCGACTGCTTGCCCTTCGCCGTCTTGCACTCGAGCGCCAGGAAGCGCCCAGCGGGGCCGACGATGGCAACGATGTCCGCTGCTCCCTTGGCGAGCCCGAAGCGCACGTAGCCGCCCCTGCGCCTCACGCTGCCGTTGTTGTTGCGCCACGCGACCACTCCGGGCTCGATGGCTAGGGCGTCGAGGATGCTGGAGACGAGCTGCGTTTCACTCATGCCGCCACCTCCCGCATCGCCTTCGGTCGCCGCGCTTCCCTCGCCCTAAAGTCGGCGTACCACTTGCGCGCGCTCCGCACACCGAGGCCGATGGCGGCGCCAGCCTGCCGAGGCGTCGCCCCGAAGCGCCACGCTCGCCACAGGTACGTGCCGCGCGCCAGGCTCACGCTGCCGGAGCAGGCGCGCAAGGAAGTACCGTACCGGATCTCGTGGCGCGTCACGCCGAACTCCAGGCACACGCGGGTCAGGATTAGCTCCACGTCCATCACTTCGACTCCTTTGCTGCTCGAACGACGTCTTTCGATGAGAGC
>Ga0207684_10000824_pt1 | contig 35708 bp, 33 predicted proteins | sample KBSK5501metaG_FD_184342 | JGI IMG/M metagenome (GOLD analysis project Ga0207684, IMG submission 184342) | Corn, switchgrass and miscanthus rhizosphere microbial communities from Kellogg Biological Station, Michigan, USA - KBS K5-50-1 metaG... | ecosystem: Host-associated > Plants > Roots >... | reverse complement strand
GAAATCGTTGACGAAATCGTTCCGGTGAGGATCCAGGATTTTCTCCAGGTGGAAGGCGACGAGCCGGATTATGACGGCCTGTTGCAGTGGGTAAATACAACCTTCCCGCTGGGACTCACACGTGTTTCCGCCAAGTTCGATTCTCGCTCGCCCGAAGAAAATTCACAGTTTCTAATCGATCGGATCAAACAGGCATATCAGCAAAAGGTCAGTCACGAGGAATCAGAAGCTGTCGCCGGGCTTGAGCGATATGTTATCCTGAATGCGATCGACCGCCTCTGGCAGGAGCACCTCTACGCGATGGACGGTCTGCGAGAAGGGATTTATCTGCGTAGCTACGGCCAAAAAGATCCACTGGTCGAGTATAAGACTGAAGCGTACGACATGTTCAGCGAGCTCATGGCGAACATAAAGAATGAAGTGCTCAGCAACCTGTTCCGAAGCACGACCAATCTGATGGCATTCGAGCAATTCTTGTCTTCGCTGCCCTTCAACGTGGGACAGCGTCTCGAAGGAGACCAGCGGGCTGCCGGCGGACCGCTCCCCGGGCGGGAAGAGATGGGATTCAGCCAGGATCAGAGGCAGACTGATGGCGAAGAACTTGAGCTGGTAATTCCCTCGGCCAGAAGGGAGTCGCCAAAGGTGGGTAGAAACGATCCTTGCCCGTGCGGGAGCGGCAAGAAATACAAAAATTGCTGTGGCCGCACGGCGTAACCCGGCTTTTTCGTCTGAAGCAGGCCATTCCCGGCCAAACCGGCGCGGTCAGACTTGTGGCAATTTCGGCACATTAATGGGTTGCCCAGCGTCCGCACCGGGATTATATGTCTTGGCATAACACGGGAGGCTACGGACGCAACAACGCAGCGAGTCCGGTATCTTCTATGGGTATTGGTTTCTGGTTTTTTCCTTAAACAAAGGGAAAACCGAAGTTGGGTGCTCGGCGTTGAACCGTTCGAGGTGCTTCCCGAGGTTACGGTGAAGGCCCTGGGTAACAAAGGGTCAGGGAACTGTTCTTTCTCAGAATGCGTAGTGCATGCCTTTCACCCGTAGCACATCAGAATTGTGTCCCAATGAAATCTCAATCAATGCATTACTCAGGTCGGCGATCACGCCGAGGACGTCGCAAACGCTCAGGTCGTGGACCGGCTCCAACCCCTGCAAAGCCAGTCAAGCTTACCTTTTGGCAGCGCGTAGTCGCCTATTTTAAGACGCCCGTGGCTCCGAAACCAGCCCAGGAAAAGCAAACTCAGACTGTTGCGCCAAAGGAGCGGCTCAGCCGGAAACCCGAACTGGTCGAGGTAACGTCTCCGAAGCTTTATGTAGGCAATTTATCGTTCGATGCGACGGAAAGCGATCTCTTCGAGCTGTTCAAGGGAGTCGGACAGGTTCGGAATGCTGAGGTGGTTTGCCATAAGTACACTCAGCGCTCGAAAGGCTTCGCTTTTGTTCAAATGTCGACTATTGACGAAGCCCGCCGTGCAGTGGCTGAGCTGCACGACAAAGAGTTCCTCGGTCGCAAACTGGTAGTCAGCGGCGCAAAGACCCCTGACATGGAACGAGCGGCCTAAGTGCAAATTATCTGAACCCGCGCTCAACATTATGAGCGCGGGTTCTTTGCGTTCTGCGCTTGATTGAAGCCCGATGCGATATGTCGTGATAGCCGGTGCGACCGGCGTGGGTAAAAGTGATTTTGCGATTGAAATCGCGCTTGCGCTCCGCACTGAGATCGTCGGGGCAGATGCCTTCCAAATCTACGCTGGCTTGGATCTTCTTAGTGGTAAGCCGTCTCTTGCTCAACGGCGCCAGGTCCAGCATCACTTAATCGGCGATTTGCCTTTAACGGAATCGTGCGACGCTCATCGCTACGCGACACTCGCGCGAAAGAAAATTGCCGAACTCAATCAACAATCGATCGTGCCGCTGGTTGTGGGCGGAACCGGGTTTTACCTTGAGGCACTGGAGCAAGATTTACCGAACCTCCCCGCAGCGGATCCATCCCTGAGAAAGGAACTGGAGCTTCTTCCGACGGAAGCTCTGCTGCGACAATTGCACCAACGCGACCCGGTTTGCTGGTGCCGGATCGATCGTTCGAACAGACGAAGGATTATTCGAGCACTGGAGGTTTGTATAATTACCGGCCGACCCTTCTCCAGCTTCAGCCGAAATTCCGTAAAGAAGACGACGATTGCGAGAGTGGCGTTAGAACGCTCCCGGGACGAACTCTATGCGCGGATAAACGAGCGCGTCCTGAATATGTTTGCCAACGGTGTCATCGACGAAGTGGCAGCAATCACGAACACAAGCGCGACCGCGGAACAGATGATTGGGCTCCGCCAAATCCGCTCTTTGTTGGCGGGCGAGATCGACCAGCGGGCTTGCATCGATCGAATCCAGCAACTCACGCGGAACTACGCAAAACGACAGATGACATGGTTCCGCAATCGCGGATATGAACAAAGAGACATTCGTGCAAGCCACACCTCATTTGTCGAAGGCCTTCGCGAAAGGCTTGCTCGATTGAGCGCCGAAAGCCTTGCGTAGTCACTGCATCACGTTGCGACAACCAGGCGTCGCTTGCCCTCGCCCGACCGGATGCGCGTCAATTAAGACTCTTAGTAGGGTTGCACTCAGGCGCTGGGCGGAGGCGTGAGTTTGTTTGCTGATTTTAACGAGGCGATTTCGGCGGCGGTGAGCGTTCGAAAGGTACCTGGTTTAAGATCCCGATCGGTGAGCGAACCGATTCTGGTTCGTTGCAGGCGTTTCACTTTGTAGCCCAGGGCGGCAAAGACTCGTCTGACCTGTCGCTTGATGCCTTGCGTCAGAGTTACTCGAACTTGATGAGGGTTGACCTTGTGAAGGGCGTCGAAACGGGCGCGTCCCTCCGCCAGGTACACTCCTTTGCGAACCTTGGGCAGATCTTCCATGCGGAATTCCTGGTCCAAGATTACAAGGTATTCTTTCTCTAGTTTAAAACGTGGATGGGTCAGACGAAGGGCTAGATCGCCATCGTTGGTCAGAAGTAGCAGCCCCTCGGATTCCTTATCCAAACGGCCAACGTGAGCAAGATTTGCCATCTTACGCGGAAGCAGTTCATAGATTGTACGCCGATCATTCCTGTCAGAGCGCGTTGTGAGGAACCCGGGCGGTTTATTGAGAAGTACAGAAATGAACCGTTTAGGATGAACCAAGTGACCGTCCACCTTAACGTGGTCCGAGGGTTCGACCTGCGAGGAAAGATCGGTGGAGACCCGCCCGTTTATCGTTACACGTCCTTGGCGAATAAACGTCTCAGTACCTCGGCGAGAGGCCAAGCCTGCCAGCGCAAGAAATCGATTAAGTCGCATAGCTACGGTCTCACAAAAACAAAAAGCGTTGGTAAGATAAATTTACCAACGCTTGCAAATTCCAGTCTCGAAGAAGAATCAAACGTCAGGCTTTGTCTTACGGAGGCCGATAACTTTGTCACCCTGCTTGAACTGACCTCGTTTCTTGAGCAGTTCGACCCGTTCAAACCGTTTCAACACGTTCCGTTTGGCTTTAATCGTGCTTGCGCCCTTCAGACTGCGATGCTGTGACATAAATATCTCCTCAAATGAAGCGCGGACTATAGTCATGGGGCCGCGGAAAGCAACATCGAATGTGCGAAGATGAGCTGGTTCGGCCTGACGCGGGTGGCAGCCGCATGAGGCGTCGCTGAAGAGGCTGTCTCAGCAGTCGCGAAGCGACGACAAATCTTAGCCAGGGGTGATCCCGCGTCAGCGGGTGAACCCATCGCGAAACAAACCAGGGGTTCACCCGCTATTGCGGGATCACCCCTGGCTAAGATTTGTCGTCGCTTCGCGACTGCTGGGAAACGAAACTAAATAAGGCCGAGCTTCATTTTGCCGGCTTCGCTGATCATATGTTGATTCCAGGGCGGGTCCCAGACCAGCTCAACGTCGGCTTCGTCAACACCAGGAATCGTGAGGATCTTTGATCGAGCATCCTGAGCGATCGCCGGCCCCATTCCGCAGCCCGGTGCAGTGAGCGTCATCTTTACTTCGACTCGTGTTCCGGACTCAGGCGACTTGACGACCTGGCAGTCATAGACCAGTCCGAGGTCGACGATATTCACCGGTATTTCGGGATCATAAACCGTCCGTAGTTGGTCCCAAACGGCATCTTCTGGGACGTCATTGCCGCCTTTTTCTTTCTTTTCCAACGCAGCGCGGGGCTGCAAACCAAGGGCATCCACATCGGTCTCGCTGATTCGGAACAATCCAAAATCGCAAGCGATCGTATAGCTGCCGCCGAGGCTTTGGGTAATAATTACCTGCGTCCCGGCCGGAATGGTCGTCTTTAACCCGGCTGGAATCTGGATTGCTTCACAATCCCTTGAGAGCTCGATTTCGTTATTGTGATTCATTCTAGGATGATCTTTTTGGGTTGCTCGCCGGCTGCTTGAAATTGCTGTAACAAAGTCGGCGCAACAGTCTTCGATTCTTTCGCCGCGGTTTCAGCCGCAAGCGCCGACCTGAGAGCGCCTTCTACAAGCTGAGCACAATGAATTTTCAGCGGGGGCAGCGGCCCCAGTGGCGCGGAAAGCTGTTCCTCGTTCATCGCAAGCGCTTCCTCCACCGTCTTTCCGGAGATCAATTCAGTTGCGACGCTGGCAACGGCAATTGCAGTCTCGCAACCGAAGGTTTGGAAGGTGGCTCGATCGATGACTCTCTTGCCGTTGACCTCTTTAAACTTCACCCACATCCGGAGCATATCGCCGCAATCTTCGCTTCCGACCGTACCGACGGCATCGGCACCGGCTAACTCTCCCAGATTTTTAGGGTGGCGAAGTGCTTCTTCGACTCTTTTGTTAAAATCCTTCGTCTCGCTCATAAAGGCTACCGTTACTCCACGTGATAACGCGGCACATTCGGATCCACGTCCGTACTCCAAGCGTCGATACCACCCTTCAATGATTTAACATTCTGGAAGCCGTGTCCCGAGAAAAACGCAGCTGCATCCAAGCTACGCATACCGTGATGACAGATGAACACAATCTCCTTGTCCTTAGGCCATTGGGAGAGCATTTCCTGCATCAATTCCTGAGTCAGAAATTCGGACTCCGGGAGATGCACCGCGTCCCACTCTTCGCGGCTACGCACATCGACTAGAGCTACCGAATCACCCTGCTTCAATTTCGCCGAGACGTCGGCCGGCGAGATCTGAAGCGCTTCATCCGCTTCGTGCGCATCAAGAATCGTATTGATCACTTCTTCAACCGGCAAATTTTCGTTGCGAGCGCAGAGAGCGACCAACGTTTCGTCCGGGCTAAAACCACAACTGGAGCACCCGCCGATGTGGTAGGCTTGAAACAAGGCGCGTTGAGCGCCTGGATAGTCTCGCAAAAGTTCGGCCATTGTGATATTGGGATCGATTGTTCTTGTAGCGCTCACAACTCTCAGCGTTACATCATTTTGGATGGAAATCAAAACAATGGGCTGGATCTCCGCCCTCGAACGGACGACACGCCGTTGACATTGAGGGCAGGATACGGCATGGCCGGTCACCAAAGGATTTGATGGATGCGCTGAATCGAGGGAGAAACAATTTCATCGCGGGTTTGGGCCTCGTCTTGGTGGCGCTCATCTACTACAGCTTAATCTATCGCTACGGCTTGAACCTGGCTGACGAGGGCAACGTCGCGGTCATCAGCCAGCGACTGATGCATGGTGAGAGACCATTCGTCGATCTCGCTCTCGGCTACAACGTCTTATGGTTTTATCCCATAAGCGCGCTTTTTAAGATCTTCGGAACCGATCTGCTGCTGATTCGAGCCTACTTTTATGCTGTCTCGACCGCATCAGGTCTCCTGGCATTTCTGCTGCTCAGGCGCCTGGACGCGCCTTTATGGCTCAGCATGCTGCAGGCGATTCTCGTGCTCCTGGTAACGGGACAATATTACAAATCTTACATACCGTTTCTGGTCCTCGCCAACCTCTTCGCCCTGACATTCTTCCTTACGAGTCAAAAGAAAATGCGCACCGCCATCATTGGCGGTGTTTTGCTCGGTACCAGCTATCTCATTCGGATTGATCTCGGCCTGTTTTTCACTGTCATCTGGTGTGTAGTTATTGTGCTGCATCTGTGGCTACTGGATCGCCGCATTCGTCTGAATCTGATGATCGCTGTCAGCCTTGCAGTTGGAGTCGTTCTGATTCATCTGCCTTTTCTTTACGACGCATCCCGGCGCGGTTTCCTCGGGGCGTTTCTCCAGCAATATCGAGATTACGCAGTGACTATTTTGGAGCTTGCGTTACCGGCGAAGCGGCCAGACTTGGCTCGATCAAAAACACTGTCTGCGACCCGATGTTCGCTTTATCCGGAAACGAGCCCGAATCCGGGTACAAGATCCGATATCCAAAAATATCAAAGCCGCCTGAGTCGCAGACCCTTGCGCGATATCTTTATGAAATCGCCTAAACTAGACAAAAGGCTGCTTGCGTTCCTAACATACGCGACGCCGGCGTTGTTCTGCGCGCTCCTTCTTGCGGGAATCTGGCTTGTCTTGGCCAAGAGGTTTTCCGCGGAGCGATGGGTGCTGTTTTCAACCATATTAGCCGGGGCGCTTACGGCGTTCCCACAATTTTTCTTTTTCCGGCCGGATCTGCCTCACCTGATCGAGTTCATGAAAGGCGGACTGGTGGCACTGACCTGTGCGGTGTGGTTACTTTGGAGTTCTTTGGGCCGAACGCGAATTGCTTACGCGTTTGCCGGAGCGCTGGTTTTGATCGGAGCCGCCTATGCGCTGGCAACCCTTCCCAGTCCGTATGGCGGAACTATCGCTTTGCGCAAGCATCGCAACATTCGTTTCCACGGCGCGAACGGCGTCGATGTTTTTCTGAACAGCTCCGAGTACCAAGCCATCGAAGGAGTCTACGATGTGACCGTTCAGAACAGCCGGGCGAACGACTACGTGGCCTGCTACCCTTATTTACCGACCGTCAACTTCATGACCGGCCGCAGAACTTTTCAAAATGTTCTGTACATCGACAATCTGACACGTCCGCCCAACTGGGATGAAGCTGAGATCGCGCGTCTACAGAAATATCGACCCGCTGTGATCGTGATCGACAACTGGAAAATAAATGGCACTGAATCGTCGCGATTCACCTCCTGGGCAACGGAAACGATGCAGTTCATCCAGGAGCATTACCGATTGCAGGCGACCTTTGATGACAAAAAAGTCTTTGTCCGCCTGCTACCCTCGAGCTAACCGAAGCGGGAACTCGTCCATCGTGCGTTTAACCCGGCCGCGAATACCGATAACATCTTTCAGCATTCGTAAGCTATCTTGCACAACTCGAACATGTGAGGCGGGCGAATTTTTCCAATGGACAGGAACTTCCCGCACGACAAGGCCCATTGAGTCGGCCAGGAGCAATACCTCCACATCAAACGAGAAACCATCCAGCCGCTGCCGGCCGAAGATTTCTTTGGCTGCGCGACTTCGGAATCCTTTAAAGCCACACTGGGTATCGCTGATCGACAGGCCGGCTAGAAGCTGAACGATCCAATTAAAAGTCTTACCCATCGATTCGCGCATAGCGCTTTGCCGCTGAACGATCACACTATCTGGATGCTGGCGGTTTCCGACGATTACATCGATCGCCGGCTCGCGCTGAAATAAAGCCACGCTGCTATCCAGGTCGTCTAATGGGGTGCTCAAGTCTGCATCAGTAAAAAAGATCAATCCGCCCCGCGCCTGCAGCATACCGTTTCGAACGGCGAACCCTTTGCCCCGTTTTTCATGATGCGTAACAACGATCAAGTTCGGAAACGATTTCGCTGCTGCTTCAGCTAGCGCCAAGGTCCCATCGGTGCTCGGTTCGACAGAGATAACGATTTCCACCGGAAGATTGAATGAAGAATAGCGTTCTTCTAACTTCCGCAGAGTATCAGGTAGTCGATTCGCTTCGTTATAGGCAGGAATGACGATCGAAACAGAGGGCCGATTGTAATTGGACATGACTCGGTCTTCGCATATATATCTGCGCCCCTCCCTAAAGGCTCAGAATGGTTAAACGTCAACTTCTATTTCCAGCTCTGATCCTGTTGGTAGCGGCGGTGGCCCGCCTTGCGTTCCTGGATATCAAACCGCCGCATTTTGATGAAGGAATCAATGGATGGTTCTGCGATCAGATGGGTAAACATGGGTACTACTCGTACGACCCGACGAACTATCATGGCCCACTTCATTTTTATGTTTTGTTCGTCTCGTTGAAATTGCTCGGGCGCAATCTGTGGGCTCTTCGGCTGCCGACCGTACTCGTGAGCATTGTCACGATCTATTGGGTCTGTTTGTTTCGTAGATTTTTCGGAGAAACAATCGCTTATCTCGCCGCGCTGGGAATGGCTTTATCGCCCGGTTTCATTTTCTACAATCGGTATTCGATCCATGAATCATGGCTGGTTCTTTTCATGGTCATATCATTTTGGGGCTTTCTATGTATCTGGAACAGTCGTCAACCGAAGTACATCTGGGCGATCATTTTAGGTGCGGCGGGAATGACCCTGACCAAAGAAACCTACGTCATCCACATCGGTGCTGCCGCGGTCACCATCGGCATACTTCTATCTCTGCATCGGGTTCGCCCGCATAGCTTTACCCTGTGGCAGACTTCTTCCAACACCCCCGGCGACAACCAGCGCGGTTCGGCTACCGAAGCGAGTTCTCTCACTTTCTTGCGCCCAGAACTCCGTATTGGAAATCCAGCGACCAAACGACACGTCTTTGCCGCAAGCGCGGTTGCAATATTTGTAATCTTTTTTTTCTACTCAGGCACGTTTCTCAACCTCAAGGGCTTCTTTGGCGTTTTTGAAGCGTTGCTTCCCTGGACGAAAACAGGAGTGGATGCAAACGGGCACGGCAAATTCGACTACGATTTATTTCCATTGCTCCCGCGGTTTTTGAACCATCTCCCGTTTCTGCACTCGTTCGCGAGCTTTAAAATGAACTGGTATTGGGTCAGCCTGATGACCGAATACGAGTGGTTCGCGTTACTCGGCCTACTGGCCTCGGTTCCAATGCTCTTCAGCAAAAGAGCAGAGTTCCGTTTTCTTTCCATCTACGGTTTGTTGGTACTCTTTGTTTACAGCGTCATTCCGTACAAAACACCGTGGTGCATTATTTCAGTGATATGGCCTTTCATGTTTCTCGCCGCGGCCGCGATCGACTGGTTGGGCGAACGACTGCACTGGTCGGCAGCGGTGGTTGCAGCGATTTTTCTTCTGAGTTACTCCGCGGTAAAGGCCTATTGGCTGAACCTTGTTCGGTTCGATGACGAGGGAGAAAGGTATGCTTATGTGCAAACTTTCCGCGATTTCTACAAGTTCGTTGATCCAGTCCTGGAGGAGCCGAAACACGGACCGAAAGATGCCAAGCACTTGAACGGCACAATCCTCTTATCGAGTTCATTCCCGATTCCGTGGGAGCTCGGCGATTTCAAGAACGTCGGTTACTACACCAAGGAAGAGCAATGGCCAGAGGACCTCAGTGAGGCGGACTTTATTGCGGTGGAAACTTCGCTCGCTCCCGACCTCGAGAAAGAGCTTAGCGATCGGTACTACATGATTGATTTCCGGCTACGACCGGGACTCGGCGACTGCCGCGGCTATTTCCGACAGAAGACTTTCGCCGGAATTCTGCCACCGCAAACACCTCGTTTCGAGCCAGCGAAATCCAAAGAATGAAATCTTTGCTTGTCGCTCTCAGCGGGATCGCCTGTTCAGTGCTGATCGGAGTTTTACTCGGATATTCGGTTTTCGAGTTAACGCCTCTGACGTGCGGGATCGCTCTGGGACTTGGTTTCCTGTTACCGCTCGTTTTAGTGGTGACGAAGCGCCGCCAAATCCGGTTGGAACCTTCTAACCATTATTGGATCATGGGAGCTCTGCTGATTGTCATTTTCCTGGCTTTTGCGGTGCGCCAATTTGGGTGGGTGATTTTCGTGCGGGGCGATCAAATCCGAGTGCTTTCCCCAAACAATCTTGGGGATATCTGTTTGCATCTTACCCATATCAATTACCTGGCGAGCAACCCGACTTACTGGCCGGAAAATCCAATCTTTGCATTCGATAAGCTCCGCTACCCGATCGGGCTCAACCTTTTTAACGCGGAGCTAAAATCCATCGGCATTGAGCCACGCCTCGGCATCATCCTGGTCGCGCTCGCCGGTTCGCTGCTTACACTACGAGCGCTTTTCCTGTTTAACGGCAGTTTTGCCGTCGCCAGTTTTCTCTTTAATGGCGGACTCGCCGGGTTCGTCTTTTTCAAAACGTTTGTCTGGCAAGATTACCAGGCAGACGTTGCTTGGAAATCGATTCCGCTTGCGCTCTTTGTGACACAGCGCGGCCTTTTATATGCAGTGCCCGCCGGTCTTCTGTTGTTGCGCCACTGGTATACAACGCTTTTCGAAAGACGCCGAGACCAGCAATTACCGTTTTGGGCCGAGTTGCTGCTGTATTCAACGATGCCGCTTTTTCATCTTCACACGTTTTTATTCCTGTCGTTCCTGTTGCTGTGCTGGTTCTTGTTTGGTGATCCCAACTGGAGAGGTTCATTGCTGCGACTGGTCGCGGCTTCTCTGGTGCCGGCAACTCTCTGTGTATATGCGGTCACCGGATTTTCAAAAACCGACGCCCTTGCTTGGTATCCTGGATGGATGGCCCGAGAGACTGGGGCCTCAGCGTGGTGGTTCTGGTTATTGAACTTCGGATTGTTTTTACCAGCCTGTCTCGCGCTCTCGATCTATCTCCTGATCCCGTCTAAGGAGCCGACCCGCAATTTGAAGCAAGTACTAAGCTTGTGGTTTTTTCCTTCCGCCGCAGCATTTGTGGCCTGCGCGTTTGTTAAGTTCGCTCCTTGGGCATGGGACAACACCAAGCTGTTTTTTTGGGCATATCTGTTGAGCATGTTCACGCTCTGGAAGGCGTTCCTTTCACGGTGGCATCCGGCATTCAGAGCTGTGGTCTGCTTTGGCCTGTTCTTTTCAGGATTCATCAGCTTGGCCGGGTCGTTCGTTACAAATCAGAAAGGATTTCAAATTGGCAGTCTCTCCGAGTGGCAAACAGTCGACGAAGCCATGCACTCCTTTCCTGCAGACACGGTTTTCGCGGCTTACCCTACCTACAACCATCCTGCGCTGGTCAACGGTCATCGCCTCGTCCTTGGTTTTCCGGGACATCTTTGGAGTCATGGCCTAGATTATCGGGGAATCGAGACGCAGCTGAATTCGCTCATGCAATCAGCTGCGGGCTGGGAGCAGACGGCTGCAGAGCTTGGTGCTGATTGTTTGTTTTGGGGCCGCTTCGAAGAGGCGCATTATCCGAATTCGAAGAAGGAGTGGGAATCCAAGTGCCCCGTTCTAGCCGAAGGAGATTGGGGCAGGATCTATGATTTGAAAGCTGTGGAAAAGACTTCCAAGGTTTCGAGTTTCGGGTTCCGGGTTTCGAGTTCGGGGGCCGAGCCTGGCGTAGAATTGGAAATCTCGCAACCCGAAAGTCGAAACTCGAAAGTCGAAACTCCAAACCCGAAACCATAGCCCCTGTTGACAATTCTGCGAACAAGCGTTGATCGTGGTAATCAATCGTATGTCGACCCTCTCCGAAGAACTCATTATTGAGCACCTCAAAGCTGTGAAATTTCCGGGCTATAGCCGAGACATTGTCAGTTTCGGGCTGGTCAAGGAGGTGAAGATTGCGGGCGCAGATATCTTGGTGCGCCTGAATGTCGCTACCAACAATCCAGCGGTTCCGGAAGCTCTTAAGCGCGACTCCGAGCGCGTCCTTCGACCAATACCGGGAGTAAGTTCGGTCAATGTCGTTATCGATATTTCCGCTCCGCCGGATATGGCAAGCAGTGGGAAAAGGGGCGCAACCCAGATCGCTGGAGTTAAACGGGTGATCGCGATTGCCAGCGGCAAAGGAGGCGTCGGCAAATCGACTGTTTCGGCTAATCTGGCTGCGGCTCTTGGGCAGATCGGAGCGAACGTTGGTCTTTGTGATTGTGATATTTATGGGCCGAGCCTGTCGCTGATGTTCGGGGCGACGCGGGAGAGGCCAATGGCCACCAGCGATAACACCATTATTCCTATCGAGCGCTATGGTATTAAGCTCATTTCGATGGGTTCGCTGCTTGACGACAATTCGCCGGCTATTCTGAGGGGGCCCATGGTTACGCGCGCTACCCAGCAGTTTCTGCGGCAGGTTGATTGGAGTGGGCTAGACTATCTGATTCTCGATTTGCCGCCGGGAACCGGCGACATCCAACTGACTGTTGTACAGACGGTAGCGTTATCCGGCGCAATTATTGTCACGACACCGCAAGAGGTTGCATTGATCGATGCTCGCAAGGCGAGCGCGATGTTCGCCAAAGTGAATGTGAACGTTCTCGGAATCGTCGAAAACATGAGTTATTTTCTTTCCCCGAGTGATGGGAAACGCTACGACATATTCGGAGCAGGCGGCGGCAAGCGCGAAGCTGAGCGTTTGCATGTACCCTTGCTGGGAGAAATCCCAATCGACATCGAAACGCGAGAGGCCGGAGATCGCGGAATGCCGATTGTTCTGGAAAACCGCAACCACCCTATTTCTCAGGTGTTTATAAAGATTGCCCATGAGGTACGGAAACGGGTTGAAGAACAACAAAACGAAAATTGATCGAAAGGCGCGGCGCCGGCAGCCTCGCCTTACCAACAGGTTTGAGAAGCGATAGATTGTCATTGACTCGCCGGAGCCGTCTCATGGAAAATCGCAGCGTAACAATGGAGCCTCCGAAAGAAGATTCCGCAGAATTGGTAAAGAATTCTGTGCTTTACAAGGAGTTCCTGGCCGAGCGCGAAGAGATACTTCGGCATAAGTGGCTCGAGAGTGAGAAAGCCGGATACGATATCGGATTCGAGCGCGCGCTCCTTGATTGGATTGTGAAGCATCGTTCTGCCTGGCGAGAGCGCAGGCAGCGGCAGTCAAAGAATCCATAGCTTTTTGCTATTGATTTCCGGCGTCGCCGAGACTATCTGGGACAGATACTTTCGCCTTTTAAGTGATCCAGTGAGGTCGCAAAGGTATGTCACACTCAGTTTCCATCATGGATGCCGAAGCGATCGATCGCGCGCTTCGGAGAATTGCTCACGAAATTCTCGAGCACAATCCTGATCCGAACCATTTTGCGCTGGTCGGAATTCCGCTGCGCGGCGTTGAGCTGGCAGAGCGGCTCGGCAAGCACATTGGCCAGATTGAAGGACATGCACCTCAGTTGGGCTCTGTCGATGTCTCGATGCACCGTGACGATCTGCGAATTCGCAAATCGTTTGCTGGTGTCCACGAAACCAGGTTGCCTCTTCACCCGGAAGATCAAACGCTGATCCTGGTGGACGACGTTTTATTTACCGGCCGTACATGCCGGGCCGCGATGGACGCGATCAGCTCCTTCGGCCGGCCAGCCCGGATTCAACTTGCAGTACTGCTCGATCGCGGCCATCGCGAGTTGCCGATCCGTCCGGATTACGTTGGAAAGAACCTCCCTACTTCGCGTCAGGAATTGATCAAGGTTCGACTGGAAAATGTTGATGATGGTCCTGACTTAGTCTTGTTGGAGAAGCCTTGAAAAAGATCGCAGCTCAACCGTCAAAAGAGTTCCAGGCATCTGCGGGATGGCGCCGAAAGGATCTGTTGAGCATTCGCGAACTCGAACCAGCGGAAGTAGTGACCATTCTGGATACGGCCGCCGCATTTAAGACCGTCGGCTCGCGGGACATCAAGAAGGTGCCTGCCTTGCGCGGAAAAACGATGGTAAACTTTTTCGTCGAGCCAAGCACCAGGACCCGCACATCGTTTGAACTCGCTGCTTTCAGGTTGAGCGCGGACGTCGTCAACATTTCCGCTACGACGTCGAGTCTGCAGAAAGGTGAATCGCTGAAGGACACCGCCCTTAATCTACAGGCCTTACATTCGGATATCATCGTGTTGCGACACAGTTCTGCGGGGGCTTCACGCTTCCTTTCCGAACGTTTAGACACGAGCATTATTAATGCTGGAGATGGCGCACACGAACATCCGACTCAGGCGCTGCTCGACGTCTTCACGATCAGGGAGCGACTGGGTAAAATTGACGGTCTGAAAGTTGCCATTGTAGGCGATATCCTTTTCAGCCGAGTTGCGCGCTCCAACATATGGGCGCTTAGAAAGCTAGGCGCCGAAGTAATCTTAGTGGGACCGAGCACGCTTCTTCCACGTTCGTTTGAAGCGATGGGAGCAAGGGTCGCGCGAAGCATCGACGATATCATCGATTATGCTGACGTTATCAACTTATTGCGCATCCAGCATGAACGACAGCGTAAGGAATATTTTCCGAGTCTGGGCGAGTACGTTCGTTTTTTCGGATTAACGAAAGAGCGCGCCGGCAGATTGAAACCAAACTGTTTAGTGATGCATCCGGGACCAATGAATCGCGGCGTTGAGATTGACAGCGACGTCGCTGATGGGCCTCAGAGTGTGATCCTCGATCAAGTTACCAACGGATTAGCCGTACGCATGGCGGTCCTGTTCCTATGCAGTACCGCTGCCCGTAAGACTGGATGAAAAGCCTTATTATCCAAGGTGGACGCATCATCGATCCGGCGATTGACCGCGACGAAGTCGCCGATCTGTACGTAGTGAACGGCTTGATTTCGGCCACGCCACCGACCGGGCGACACGAAACAATTGACGCGAAAGGTCTCGTGGTCACGCCGGGATTAATTGATATTCACGTCCATCTTCGCGAGCCGGGCCAATCGCATAAGGAAACGATTGAAACGGGAACTCAGGCCGCTGCCGCAGGCGGGTTCACTACAGTCGTCTGCATGCCGAACACGACGCCGCCTTCGGATAGTCCGAGCAGCGTCACCTGGATAACCGATCGGGCTCGGGAAACCGCTTACATCAACGTTTTTCCAGCCGGAGCCATCACCAAGGGATTGGCCGGCCAAGAAATGGCTCCGATCGGTTCGATGGTTCAGGCCGGAATTGTTGCCATCACGGACGACGGTCATTGCATTCAGAACCATGAACTGATGCGACGCGCGGTCGAGTACGCCCGAATGTTTGATCTGGCGGTGATGGACCATTGCCAGGACTACAACCTGGTTGGGAGCGGGGTGATGCACGAAGGCTACTGGAGCACGGTGCTTGGGCTCCCGGGTTGGCCGCGTGTCGGCGAAGAGATCATGGTCATGCGAAATATCTTGCTGGCCGAACTGTGCGGCACGCGGATTCATTGTCAGCATTTGAGCTCAGCCGGCAGCGTTCGACTTCTACGGGACGCAAGAATGCGAGGCGTACCGGTCACCGGCGAGCTATGCCCGCACCACATTGCTTTGACCGACGAATCGATCAGCACTTTTGACAGCAATTACAAAATGAATCCGCCGCTGCGCGTACGTGAAGATATTGATGCACTGATTGAGGGCGTCGCGGATGGTACGATCACAATTCTCGCCAGCGACCATGCTCCACACGCTGGATTCGAAAAAGAAGTAGAATTTGATCAGGCGCCATTCGGTATTCTGGGGCTCGAAACCGAGTTTGGGCTTTTCTCGACGCTGTTGATTCATCGCGCGAAAGCCATCGACCTGAAACGATTGATCACGCTTTACACAATCAATCCGGCAGTGCTGCTGCGGCTATCAAAAGGGATCTTAGTCCCTGGCGCAGATGCGGACGTTACGATTCTCGATCCAGACCTTGAATGGACGTATCGAAAGTCCGAATCGCATTCACGCTCGCGGAACACCCCGTTCGATGGATGGGAGCTCAAAGGGCGGGCCGTCAGAACGATTGTGGGTGGCAGGACGGTGTGGAAGCTTTAGCCGGCAGGTGGCTCGCGTTGGATCGAGGTTGGGCCGGAGCGCAAACCCTACCGAAGAACATGCCCAAACCGAAATATTTGCAAGAGGGTTCGCGCTTCTGCGCGACCTGGACCCTCGACAGCGCATTCCAAAGGTCAACCTATTCTGCCGGCGAAGGAGTTACCGGTTGATTATACGGCTCGGTCGGGTGGACCGGTTGGTTGTACTGGTCGGAATCGTAGTTTTGCTCGGGAGGACTTAACGTATCTTCGCCGGTGAATTTTTTCTGGAACCATCCTCCGACTCTGCGGAAGGCGTTGGTGGTCCGATGCACCACGGTCGCTCCAAAATGGTAAGCGTTAGCGCCATAGCGATTGACCCGGTGTTTGATTGACTCTCCCTCCTGACTCCCTGAGTCATTGGCATAGCGCCCGTCGTAGTTGTCCGGAGTAGGCTGGGAGGCGTTGCTAGTGTAATCGTCCGCCGGTTGGTGGCGTGGTACATCCTGATACTGTGGCTGGCGATAGTCTGACGGAGGGGGCGGTTGATAAGTTTGAGCGCCTTTCGACGGCGACGGTTCAGCCAGCACATCCTGGTCAGATGTGCGCCTCCGCGGAGTTTCAAGCGGTCCGTTTTGTACCGACGCGACTCCATTGCCGCCAACCCAGTTGCTGCCAGATATCAGACTTCCAGTGTCCGCGGCGACTCGAACGGTTCCGACCGGGCGCCGATTGACGTCGAAAAGCTCGATCTTCCAAATCGGTTGTCTGGATGAGTCTTGAGCAAACAAGCGATAGTTAGCGCTGTCGAAGCTGACTTGGTTCCGAGCGGCCTCCTGCTCGGCCACATGAAAAGCTCCATCAGAATCGAGATTCAATTTGGTCAGATCGATTGGCGTTGCGCTTTGGCCCGAGCGGGCAGCTCGTTCCGACAAGACTTGTCCGGATCCGACTTGCAGTTCTCGAACTCCGGTCCGACCGGAGGGATCGTTCAGTAATACCTGCCAATTGGTCGGCTGCGGATGCCCATAAACTCCAGAGATCGAAACGATTTGGCCCAAAGCATTTTCGCCGCGTTGTTTTCCGACTGCTCGAAGCGCATTGTAGGCGCTGTCTTGAGCGAAAGTGCAACCCGAAGTGAAAACGACCAACAGAGGAACGAACAACCGAAATGTCATCGCGAGTTTTCCTTTTAATACGTTTTTTTCGATTTTGTGCAACCACCAAGAAACAGCTTGTCAAGACGACGCACCTCCTGTATGTAGACGTCCCCACACCGAAAGGAGGCTAGTTAGAATGACCGAATATATGGCTCTAAAGACATTGGATCAGGTCGTTCCCGTCGCTGGCCTCTCTCGATTGTCTCATCGTTGACGCGGCCGATTCTGGTGCGAGCGGCCCGATCGCCGGGCGGCTGTTAACAGTGTCTGGAGCTCTTTGGGAGCTGTCGTCCTTTGTCCCGTTCGGGACAGCTGTCATTTCCACTTTTGTCGTTATGCAAACGTCGACCAAGCAAATTTTTGAGCGTTACTTTGATCAGCCAATGATGCTGCCCCGCGCTCTGCGCCAGCGGATCGAAAAGGCGTGTGGGGGTGCTGCGGTCGAGGTCTACGCTATGGCCGACCTCGACGCTTCCATGAAGCTGTGCCAGGTCTGGCTTTGTCTGACCCGGAACGAAATTATCATTGCGCGGCCGGCGAGCCAGCATGCAGACGAAACAATCCGGATCGAGCATCGATCGTCGTTGCAAAAGATCAACGAGGTCCATGGCATGAGCTGCACGACGGTTCATCTTTTCAACAAAATCGATGAACACCCGTTCGCGACGATTCGATATAGCCATCGGCAACGGCGTGCGGTCGGACATGTCTTATTTTTTCTGCAGCGACAATTGGATGGACAGTCTCTGACGGCACGGCATGACGATGGCGTTTATCTAGAAGCTGTAACGCAGCACGTCAAAGAGGCGCAGGCGTCGGTCAGTACCAATCGTCTGGCCATAATTTGGCGACTGCTTGGTTACGTCAGACCGTACCGTCTGCAGGTAACGATCGGGATGATCGGCGCGGTGGTGATGACGCTGGCTCGATTAGTTCCGCCGTTCCTAACAGGACGACTGGTCGACGATGTAATTCGTCCTTATCAGGCCGGTTCGCTGCCAGCCCAAGATGCCTGGCATGTAGCGTTCATTTTTCTAGGAGGATTGGTTGCCACACTTCTTATTCAGGAGATCGCGGGCTGGGTTCGGTTGAGAACGATGGCCGTCCTGGGCGAACATGTCGCGCGCGATCTGCGCACCGACATGTATGAGCATCTCCATAAGCTGAGCGTTAGTTTCTTTTCCAGTAAACAAACCGGAAGCATCATTAGCCGGGTGAGTTCCGACAGCGATCGGATCTGGGATTTCATCGCTTTTGGCGTAGTTGAGCTGTCGCTATCATTCTTGCTCCTCGCTGGTTTGAGCATTGTCCTGATTGTGATGGACTGGCGTCTCGGGCTGATCATGACTGTCCCGCTACCGATACTGATATGGCTCATATACAGGAACGGGAAGCAGATGCATGCGTTCTTTCTTCGAGCCTGGCGCAAGTGGTCGCATTTGACTGACGCTTTGTCAGACACCATTCCGGGCATTCGCGTTGTGAAAGCCTTTAACCAGGCAGACCACGAGAAGCTGCGATTCGGAGATCGCAACGAAGCATTCACCAATGAATGTTTTCGCATTCACTATGTCTGGACCGGTTTTTGGCCGCTGTTAATGCTGCTGGTTCACAGCATGACGATCCTGACTTGGGCATTTGCGTTGCCACGATTGCTGGGTGCCTCAGCTACCGCTCTCTCAGTCGGAACATTCGTTTCGTTCCTCCTGTACATGGGGATGTATTTCTATCCCATCGAGATCATTGGCCAGATGTCGCGGCTGCTGAATAGAGCTTTGAGCTCCGCACATCGAATCTTTGATCTGCTCGACACTCAACCCCAGCTGGTTGTGAAAGGAGACGCCCTTTCTCTGAAACCGCTCCAGGGCAAGGTAGAGTTCCGAAACGTAACCTTTGGCTACGACCCGGTTCGGCAAGTCATTCGCGGGATCTCTTTTCAGGTGCAGCCCGGCGAACTGATTGGATTAGTTGGGCCATCCGGATCTGGAAAATCAACTTTGATCAACCTATTGGTCCGCTTCTACGACACGACCGGAGGCGAGATCTTGATTGACGGAGTATCTATCAGAGACCTCGACATCGGCGTTTTCCGCCGTCAGGTGGGAATGGTGCTGCAGGATCCGTTTCTATTCCACGGAACCATCTTAGAAAACGTCCGATATGGGCTCCCGGAGGCCTCGCTGGATCAAGTTATCAACGCTGCTCGAGCCGCTAACGCGCACGATTTCATCTGCAAGCTGCCGCACGGCTACGATACAATTGTAGGCGAGCGTGGCCATACATTGTCGGGCGGCGAGCGCCAGCGCATATCAATTGCTCGCGCAGTTTTACATGATCCGCGCATTCTCATCTTGGACGAGGCGACGAGCAGCGTCGACACAGAGACAGAGCACAAGATCCAGGAAGCGTTGAATCGTTTGATTGCCGGGCGAACGGTGTTTGCCATCGCGCATCGTCTTTCAACCCTGAAACGGGCGACCCGTTTGCTGGTGATCAAGGATGGCAAGATTGCCGAACACGGAACGCACCGCGAGCTGCTGAATATTTCAGGTGGGGTGTATCGCAGACTCTACGAGATGCAGATCCAATTACATGAAGCGCACGCGATATGACACGATCAGAAAACACTGAATTAAGAATCGATGGCTCTGGCCAGCTGCTTCTTGTGCAGGACCAAGGACCAGTACCGGCCCGCGCGGTGCCTTGCTTTCCCTGGTCCAGCGCGACTGCTTTTGTCTCTTTGCGAAACGACCAGAACGAAGAAATCGGCTTTGTTCTCGATCCGGACAGACTGGACGAAGAATCACGGCGCGCGTTGTTCATTGCATTGGATCAAGCACGGTTCGTGTTTGAGATCGAGCGGATGTTTTCGATCGAAGATGAGTACGAATTGCGGACATGGAGGGTCGATACCAGGCAAGGTCCACGGGTTTTCCAGACAAAACTGGATGATTGGCCGAGGCCTATTCCCGGCGGTGGAATGTTGATCCGGGACCTGGCCGGAGATCTCTATATCGTGAGGGACGCAAACAAACTCGACCGCCACAGCCGTGTGTTGTTTCAGGCGTTTTCTGAATAGGGCGTCGATTGGCCTGTTGGGTAGAAGCGCGAACCCTGCCAGCGAGGGGCATTGGTAGGGTTCGCGCTTCTGCCCGACCTGGACCCATAACGATCTCTGGACAGCGGCTTGCACGGCGCGGGTTTTATAATCATAATCGGTTGCTTTCCTGAGACACCATGCCAGCCCCACGAGTCCTGATTGCCGACGATCAACCAGAGGTCCTAAGCGCGCTGTCTTTCCTTTGCACGACCGAAGGATATGAGCCAGTCACTGCTGATTCGCCGACTGCGGTTCTCACAAAAATCGGGCGCGAAGATTTTGATGTTGGGCTGATCGATCTCAACTATCGGAGCGAGCGGCAAACAGGGATCGAAGGTCTGAGCCTGTTGAAAAGCATTCGCGAGATGGATCCGTCATTGCCGATCGTGGTCATGACTGCCTACGCTTCTATCCAGATCGCGGTCGAAGCGATTCGTCTTGGCGCAAAAGACTTTTTGCAGAAACCATGGGAAAACGAGCGATTACTCTCGATTCTTCGAACGCAAATCGCTCTGCGAAACGCGCTAAAAGGAAAAGAACGGCTTGAAGCTGAGAATAGCGCGCTCCGAGGCACGACCGTTCCGATTGAGTGGTTTGTCGGCGGTTCTCCAGCGATGCAAGAAATCCAACAAATGATCGAGCAGGTTGCTCCGTCGGATGCCAACCTGCTGATCACAGGCGAGAATGGAACCGGCAAGGGCGTCGTTGCTCGCATGGTCCACCAGCTCTCGGCGCGCGCCAGCCAGCCGCTAATTACTGTCAATATGGGCGGTCTTCCGGAAGGGGTATTCGAAAGCGAAATGTTTGGGCATGTTAAGGGCGCCTTCACTGACGCCAAAGTAGACCGTGCAGGCCGATTCGAATTGGCCGATCACGGGACATTGTTCCTGGACGAAATCGCGAATCTCACGGCAACGCAACAGACCAAACTTCTGCGCGTTCTGGAAACAGGCGAGTTTGAGCGGGTCGGTTCTTCCAAGACGCGACGTGCCGATGTTCGGTTGTTGACCGCCACAAATGCGGACCTGCGGAAGGAAATCGACGCAGGCAAATTCCGAGAGGATCTCTTTTTTCGGCTCAATACCATCCAAATTCAGTTACCGGCTCTGCGTGAGCGGATTGCGGATATACCTATTTTGGCAGAACAATTTCTCGGAGAATTTGTAAAACGATACCGCAAGCAAATCACTGGGATTCATCCGGATGCGATTGCTGCTTTACAGGCGTACGGATGGGCCGGAAACGTACGAGAGCTGCGGCATGTGTTAGAGCGTGCCGTTCTTTTGGCACGATCCGATAAGGTGCAGGCATCGGATCTTGGTCTCCAGGGCGCGCAAGGCAAGAGCGCCAGCCTTGATGAAATGGACTTAGATTCGGCTGAAGCCCTGTTAATTCGACGGGCTCTCGCCCGAAATCAGGGGAATGCTCTTCTTGCAGCAAAAGCGCTCGGCCTCAGCCGAAGCGCGTTCTATCGGCGACTCCAGAAGCACAAGATCGAAGCATCCCAATAACGCGTGATCCTGAGGCTGCGCATGCCACTTGGAAGCCACGGAAAACGAACAGAAGGTCGCAAGGAAACTAAAAAGGCTTTGATGAGTTTCTTTTCGTCTTTGTCTCCTTTGCGACCTTCTGTTCAATTTTTTCGATCATTTTCAGGACGACGGGCTATCCCGCCACAGCGGGGGACCTCTCTCTTTGATTGCATGATTTAAAAAGTGGGCTAGTCGCCTGGCAAGTCCTGTGCTTGGTTATTCGTTCACCGCTTTCCAGCAAAATGGCTGCAGAGAACATTCGCATACTCGGGGCGCGACAGCACAATCTGAAGAATATCAACATTGATATTCCTCGGGAGCGCCTGGTTGTGGTCACGGGAATGAGCGGCTCGGGAAAATCGTCGTTAGCTTTCGATACGCTCTACGCGGAAGGACAAAGGCGGTACGTGGAGAGTCTCTCTGCCTACGCTAGACAGTTTCTCGATCAAATGGAGAAACCGGACGTTGACTTTATAGAAGGTCTCTCGCCGTCGATTGCGATTGAGCAACGCAGCTCAATGGCGAACCCACGTTCGACCATTGCTACGACGACGGAAGTCTATGATTATCTGAGGGTTCTGTTCTCCGCGATCGGTCAGCCACATGACCCGGTAACCGGGGAGATAATCTACAAACAAACACCGGAGCAGATTGTCGACCAGATCCTGGCGTATCCTGAGGAAACCAGAGCGCTGGTAATCGCTCCGCTTGTACGAAATGAGATCGGTGAGTTCCGCGATGTTCTTGAAAAGGTTAAGCGAGAAGGATTCGTTCGGGTTCGAGTAGACGGTGAAATCCTGGAACTGGCTCGACCTGAGCCAATCAGACTCTCCAAAACCGGGCGTCACTCGATCGACGTTGTAGTAGACCGGCTCGTCATCCGTGAAGGTGTTCGCACCCGGCTAGCCGATTCGGTCGACACGGCGCTCGCTTGGGGGGGAAACCGAATTGTTGTCAGCCGCCAACTGCCAGGCGCAACAGTCTGGGAAGATCTCCCTTACTCCACCGAATATTGCAATCCGCGGACGGATTTTTTGCTGCCGGAACTCACGCCCAAGCATTTTTCGTTTAACAGTCTGGCCGGGGCATGTCCGGCGTGCCAGGGAATCGGTTCAGAGGCTTATTTTGATCCTGAGTTGGTGATTCCGGAACCGAAAAGGTCCCTTCAGGATGGTGCGATTGCGCCCTGGCGAAAGTCGACCAAGCGAATGCAGGCGTACCATGGCTCACAGCTCGAGGCGTTAGCGAAACACTTCGGTATCAGCCTGGAAACGGCGTTCGGCGATCTGCCGGAGCGTTTCCGCGAGGCGCTTCTATTCGGCACTGGGGACAGGGCGGTGCGTTTTGAATTCGGAAGCAAGATCGTGGAAAAGCCATTCGACGGAGTGTTGGCGCAACTCGACAATCTGCTCGCCCATACTGAGAGCGAGTTCACCAAGAACCGGTTAAAGGCTTTTCAAGGCCGGCGGACCTGCAGGGTCTGCGCCGGCTCCCGGCTGCGTCCGGAGATTCTGGCAGTGACTGTTCAAGACGTAAATGGGCGCGAACTGAATATCCACGAGTTCTGTGCACTAACGATTGAGGACGCAAAGCTGTTTTTGGAAAACATTTCGCTTTCCAAACATCAGCGTCTGATTGCGACAGAGGTACTGCGCGAGATCTGGAACCGTCTCAGCTTTCTCGTCGAAGTAGGGCTGGGTTATTTAACGCTCAATCGGGAGAGCGGCACTTTGTCCGGAGGCGAGGCACAACGGATACGTCTGGGAACGCAGATTGGATCTGGGCTCGCTGGTGTACTCTACGTACTCGACGAACCGAGTATTGGCCTGCATCAGCGTGATAACGGTCGCTTGGTCACAACACTAAAGCATTTGCGCGACCTCGGTAACACCGTAGTAGTCGTCGAACATGACGAAGATACGATTCGGTCTGCGGATTTCGTGATCGATCTTGGCCCAGGTGCTGGCCCGCGCGGTGGACAAATCGTGGCGAAAGGTACTGTGGCAGAAATCGAAGCGCATCCCGATTCGTTGACTGGACAGTATCTCCGGCGAGCGCTGCGAATTCCGATTCCACGGGCGCGGACTACCCCCACTACCGTGCATATCGGCGAAAGATCCGGCGCTGAAGGATGGCTCACCGTGACGGGAGCAAAGGAAAACAATCTGCGGGATCTGACAGTTGCTTTTCCCCTCGGCTGTCTGACTTGCGTTACCGGCGTTTCCGGCAGCGGAAAATCGACGCTGGTTGATGATATACTTCGCCGGGCTCTGTTTCGGCATTTCTACAAATCAAAGGAACGTCCGGGTGCGCACACTTCGATTTTGGGGCTCGATCAGATCGATAAAGCGATTGTAATCGATCAAAGCCCGATTGGACGCACACCGCGATCGAATGCAGCAACCTACTCAGGCGCATTCGGTCCAATTCGCGATTTATTCAGCCAATTGCCTGCGTCTCGAATACGTGGTTATTCGAGCGGGAGGTTTAGTTTCAACCTGAAAGGTGGCCGCTGCGAGAACTGCCAGGGTGACGGACTGATCAAGATCGAGATGCACTTCCTAGCGGACGTATATGTCGAATGCGAAGTTTGCCGGGGCAAGCGGTATAACCGGGAAACGCTTGAGATAACGTATCGCGGCAAGAATATCTCAGATATCCTGGCTATGTCGGTTGACGAAGCAGCACGATTTTTTCGCGCTGTGCCCGCGATTTACGACAAACTGACGCCCCTGGTTGATGTGGGACTTGGTTACTTAAGGCTCGGCCAATCTGGCACTCAACTTTCCGGTGGTGAGGCGCAGCGGGTGAAGTTGGCGGCGGAACTTGCGAAGAAAGCAACAGGCAGGACAGTCTATATTCTAGACGAGCCAACGACTGGATTGCATTTCGCCGATATTCACAAGCTGCTGGAAGTTTTGCTTAAGCTTCGGGACCAGGGGAATACGCTGATTGTGATCGAGCACAATCTGGAGGTCATCAAAAGCGCGGATTGGGTTGTCGATCTCGGCCCGGAAGGAGGAAACGGTGGTGGCCAGATCGTCGCACGGGGCACGCCGGAGCAGATAGCGGCTATCGAGGCCAGCCATACAGGAAGGTATTTGCGACGCATTCTGGAATGAAGGGTTCGCATAGCTCAATAAGCCTTGTAGACGTTGTCGCAACGCGACAGCAAATCTCAGCCAGGGGTGATCCCGCAATCGCGGGAGAACCCCTGGTAAAGTCCGTCGATGTTTTCCATCCTGAAGGGATGGCAGAGATGGTGTTGCCGGCCCTATATCCCGCGCTCTACCTCGAAGGCCCTGATAGGGCCTACTCGCTGTTTTATTTATTTCCAGGGGTTCGCTACGCTCACCCCTGGCTGAGTTTTGTTGTCGCATTCGCGACCTGCAGGACCTAAAACGACGTGAGAGATTTTCGAAATCCATCGAGAGCCGTTAGTCGCTCGCCATCAAGACGACGTTGGCTATGTTTGTTAGGTCTTGTTCTCCAACTTTTCGTTGGCAACGTATTCGCCGATCTGCTGGATGACGCGATTCAAGCGGAACAAAACGGCATTCCGGAAGTTGGCGTCACGAAAGCTCAGCAATTTCTGGCGACACAACCGGAAGCCGCTCGAGCCGAAGCAGCGAGAATCTTACTTGCGCGATGTTTAATCGCCACAAACAAACCGCAGCAGGTCCAAGATGTTCTTGAAGGAATGCACCAACCGGAAGCGACGTTATTGCGAGGTGAAGCTGCACGGCGCTCAAGACATTGGAAACAAGCCGAGACTTCGTTTTCCGAATTGTTGCACGGTTCAGATGCAGAAAAGTTTGGTGAAGCGAGGCTCGGGCTGGCCGATTGCCAACGAGCGCTATCGCAATTGGATTCTGCGCTGGAAACCTTGGGGCCGGCGCTGACCAATCCGGACAAGGACCTACGCACTCGCGCGCTTCTACTCGCTGCAGAAATCGCGCTTGCACAGCCTGATATTCCGAAAGCGGAAGGCCTTCTCGCTCGCCTGGAATCTCTGAGACCGCGCCAGCAACTAGAGAAGTTGTGCCTGACCGGACAGATCGAGCTAAAGAAGGGTAACCTGAGCGCAGCGCAGGATCTGTTCCAAAAAATTCTCGCTGAACCGAACGATAGAACATCTCGTGTTGTGACGCTCGCGCACCTCGGTATGGTACGCATCCTGGTTCAAAATCATGAGCTTGAGGAAGCGGAGTCCCAGCTTGAGAAACTGATCTCGGACCAGCCCCGCAATCCGGCACTCCAGGAAATGTTTGAAACGCTCTACCAGATCTACGTGGCAGAAGGTCTGTCCGCGACTACTGACTTTGCCAAGTGGGCCGCTGAGAGCCCGGATCAGGCGGGACCGGATCGGCCGGTCTATGCGCTATACTACCTTGCTCGCCTGCAACTGCAGCAGGGCCTCAAACCCCTCGCGGAACAGAGTTGCCGAGAGCTCCTCCAGAGATTTCCCTCACATCACATGGCGGTCGAGACCGCATTGCTGCTGGGCCGACAGGAGCTCGATCGCGGCGAAGTCGATGATGCGATAAAACGCCTCGAAGCACTCTCCGAACGAGCGGTTCGGCTTCCAGTGACCCAACGGTTTCAGGTCTACGATTTGTTGGCGGAATGCTATTACCGGCAAGGTAACTTGCAGGCTGCCCGCGATATTTTTCTCAATCTATCGAATGGCTTCGACTTTGAAGCGGAAAAGACACTTTTCAATGCGGCGCTTTGCTCTCTTCAAATAGGTGACAGCAGAGGGTTCGCGCAGTCGCTCTCCAAGCTGCAAAAGAGACCGGATGGCTTAAACCTCGTCGGCGACCTGCTTTTCGCGAAGGGCTTGCTGGAAGCTAGAACAGGGCAGTCATCAGCGGATGAAACGTTGCGTACTTTTGCCAAGGAATATCGTGGCCATTCGAAAGCTCCGGAAGCTTATCTGGTTCAAGCAGAACTCCGGCTAACCGAGCAGCCACCCGACATCTCTGCCGCCAGGCAAGCTCTCCAGAAAGTGGGCAACGATTCGAATCTTCAGGAACGCGCTGATCGTCTGAAGATTTTCCTGGCTGCTTCCGATCCGGCGCAAAACGCGCAAGCGGTAGAAGCGCTTGCCCAAGAGTACCTGCAAAAATATCCGAACTCACCCAATCGGTCAGAGATACGATTGAAACTGGGCGAGGTGTACTTTCGCCAAAGCGATTTTCCGAACGCCCAGACCCAGTTCGAGTTGGTGCGCGAAGAAAATCCGGACTCTCCCCTGGTGGAAACTGCCCTGTTCTTAGCCGGTGAAGCGGCTCGCAAAAGTCTGAATCCCGCCTCGATCGATCGAGCCATCGTGTTGTTTGAAGATGTTTATCAGCGGTCCGGGCCGCTAAAATTTCAGGCACGACTCGAACAAGCGTTGACGAAGCGTCAAACAAAACGCGATCGAGAAGCAATTGTGCTCCTGGACGATCTGTTGGGACAGAACCCGCCCGCAGAAATAAAGTACGAAGCGCTCGACAACAAAGGTGACGCCCAATTCACTCTGGCAGCAACCGATCCAAAGCTATACGAAGACGCGGTCAAGACATTTGAGACTTTGGCAGCACTCGATCACGTGCCGGAAGAATGGAAGCAACGTGCCCTCTACCAAAAAGGCAAATGCCTCGAGAAATTGAGCCGCCCTGATGATGCCCTTGCGACTTACTATGACGTTCTTGCTGTTGACGGCGGCAAAGGCGATCAGCTTTGGTTTTTCCGCGCCGGGTTTGACGCCGGTCAGATCCTTGAAGATCGACGATCCTGGGGGTCTGCCGCAGCTGTTTACGAAAAGCTGGCGAACACTCGAGGAGCGCGTTCGGAGGAAGCGAAAAACAGACTGACCCGGTTGCGGCTCGAGCATTTTCTTTGGCCGGAGTGACGTATCGGCGTGTCGGCGTATCGGCGTACCTAGCGTAGCTCTATTAACGATTTTAAACTTGCCCATGCGGACGTTCATTACATAAAGAAATACTATTATGAATATTGCTAGACATTTTCGCGATTTAGACGTCTACCAAGGAGGCATGAACCTGGTGATGCGAATTTCTGAGATTAGCAAGAACTTCCCGAAAGAAGAGCGTTTCGCTTTGACTGATCAAATCAGGAGATCCTCTCGTTCAGTCTGTGCAAATCTGGCCGAGGCGTGGAGGAAACGTAGGTACCGAGCGGCATTTGTTCTCAAACTCAATGACGCCGAAACAGAAGCAGGCGAGTCGCAAGTCCACATTGAAATCGCGCTTCGGCACGGATACATCGACCAGCAGGAGTTCAAGGAGCTTGACGACGCATATGAGAAAGTACAATCACAGATCATTAACATGATTGATCACGCCGATCGCTGGGTGATAAAACCCCGTCGCAACCGCAACGCAGCGTAGCCGCTCACCGACACGCCGACACGCCGACACGTATTATCTGTTGCCACTGCATGGCTTTTTCTGAATGTTCACGGCAATGAAGAGAGCTGTTAAGTTGTTTATTCCAGGGCCGGTTGAGGTCTCGCAGAAGACGTTACAGGCAATGACTGCGCCGATGATCGGACATCGGAGCGCGGACTTCAAAGAACTGTATCGCGAGATTTTTCCGCGTTTGCAGGAGCTGTTCCAGACTCGGCAGGCAGTCTTTCTCTCTACATCTTCTGCCTGGGGTGTGATGGAGGGAGCGATTCGCAACCTGGTAAACAAAGGCGTTCTCAACTGCATGTGCGGCGCGTTTTCCGACAAATGGCTGGATGTCTCAAAGCGCTGCGGCAAAAACGCGACACCGCTTCAAGTCGATTGGGGTGAACCGATTAATCCTGCTGATCTTGATGCACAGCTTGCGACCGGCAAGTTTGATGCGGTGACCGTCATCCACAACGAGACGTCAACCGGCGTGGTGAATCCTCTAAAGGAAATTTGTGACGTGGTCCGAAAATATCAGGATGTGATCCTGATCGTGGATACAGTTTCTTCGTTCTCGGCTCAGCCAATTCCCATGGATCAACTGGGCATCGACTTAATGCTGACTGGTTCCCAGAAGGCGCTCGCGCTGCCTCCCGGGCTCTCTTTGTTTGCCGCATCCGAAAAGGCTTTCCAACGGGCTGAGCAGATTTCTGATCGAGGCTATTACTTCGATTTGTTCGAATTTCGAAAGAACGCAGCGGAGTTCATGACGCCGAGTACGCCGGCAATCCCGCATATCTTTGCTCTGCGTTCTAAGTTAGAGGATATCTTCGCAGAAGGCCTGGAGAATCGATACCGGCGGCACGCGGAAACAAACAAGCTTGTGCACGACTGGGTTAGGAGGAACGGCTTCGAGTTTTTTGCTAAGGACGGTTTTCGATCGGTAACTTTGACCTGTGTCAAAAACAACCGAAATATCGATCTACCAGGCTTCTCCAAACGTCTGCGGGACGAGTACGGTTTCCAGATCGACACCGGTTACGGAAAAATCAAAGGAAAGACTTTTCGCGTTTCGAACATGGGAGACGAGACGGTTGAGACTATTCAGGTGCTGCTGGAAGCAATGACCGCTGTTTTGGGTTGATCGGTTCGGTGCAGTTTTTCTATTCTCCCGAGCATTATGAAATTCTGGCTTCTCGGCTGTCTTGTCCTCACTGCTTCCGTTGGCTGGGGAAAGACGAAGATGCTGGTCGAAGACCCGGAAAACGTTGTAGCGGGTCGTTACGCTTTGACGAGCGCGCAGAAAGCAGAGGCAGCGCACACGGCTGAGACGCTCTTAAGCTCGATGAAGGAGAAGGATCTGCAGAAAGCCTTATCGATGCGTTACGTCGTCGTAGACGCTGGTCCGCTGACCTCTTCACAAGCCGCCAGAGAACCAGAGTCGCTTCGCAAGACACGCGTCCGTCTTGCGCGGTTCGACATTGCCCTCCGCGAAAACCAAACACTTAGGCCGGTTGCTATTTACGACACGCAATGTCATCGAATCATTCACGGACGGCTCTATACCGCAACTGAGCTGCCTTCCGTTCACGACTATTGCCGCCTGGATGATTATCTGGTTTTTTACGCCGGCAGCGGTGAAGGGTTTTCCAAAGAGGGAAAACAGGTTTTGAGGTAAGGGAGCCCCGCCAAATCCTGGATCCAGGTCGCGCAGGGAGCGCGAACCCTACCCGTTCGCCAACATCTTGTTCGGTTCTCGTCGATGTCGGCGTTGGCTTGAAAATCAGTCCGTAACCGCGCCCCGCGATGCGGACTCCACCTGCGCCGCGTACTTTGCTAAGACACCTTTTGCGTATCGCGGCTTCGGTTGCTTCCAACGCTTTAAGCGGGCAGCGATTTCGGCCTTTGCCACCTTGAGATCGATCGTTTTTTTCTGCGCGTCGATTTCGATTGGATCGCCGTCTTTCACAATCGCAATCGGGCCGCCAACAAATGCTTCCGGCGTGATATGTCCAATCACGAATCCATGGCTACCGCCCGAAAAACGTCCGTCTGTGATCAATGCAACGTCCTTGCCCAGGCCTTTTCCCATGATTGCCGAAGTCGGGGCCAGCATTTCACGCATTCCCGGTCCCCCTTTTGGGCCCTCGTAGCGAATCACGATCACATCCCCCTTCCTGATCTTGTCGCCTAGAATCGCTTTTAACGCCTTTTCTTCGGATTCAAATACGCGGGCGTTCCCTTTAAAATAGAGGCCCTCCTTGCCTGAGATCTTCGCAACCGCGCCGTGCGGAGCCAGATTTCCGTACAAAACAACCAGGTGACTATCTGGTTTTATCGGTTCGCGAAAGGAGCGGACAATTGTCTGCCCTTTTGGATATGCCTTAACGCCGGCAAGATTCTGTTTGAGCGTCTTGCCGCTGACAGTCAAACAGTCGCCGCGCAGCAACCCTTCATTCAAGAGCATCTTCATCAGCGGCATGATTCCGCCAATCTGCACAAGCTCCCACATCACGTGCTTACCGCTCGGTTTCAAGTCCGCCAGGACCGGCACCCTTTTACCGATCCGAGTCCAATCGTCCAGCTTCAGCGCAATACCGGCGGCATGGGCAATGGCTAAGAGGTGCAACACGGCATTCGTCGACCCGCCGAGGGCAATCACGACCGTGATCGCGTTTTCGAACGCATCCTTCGTCATGATATCCGATGGCAGGATTCCGCGTTTGAGCAGCTTTACCACAGCTGCTCCGGCAGCAGCCGAGTCGTTGAGTTTCTCTTTGGAGATAGCAGCTTGCGCGGAGCTGTTTGGGAGGCTCATGCCCAATGCTTCAATCGCCGAGGCCATCGTGTTGGCCGTGTACATTCCACCACAGGAACCGGGTCCGGGAATTGCACAGGACTCGATCTGGTCCAATTCCGCATCCGAAATCTTCCCGTTAGCATGTTGGCCGACCGCCTCGAAAATGGAGACAATATCGATGTTCCGGTTGTTGATGCAGCCGGGCAAAATGGTTCCTCCATAGACAAAAACCGCTGGACGATTCAGGCGAGCAATCGCGATCAGGCATCCCGGCATGTTCTTGTCGCAGCCGCCGATTGCAACCAGGCCGTCGAACCCTTCGGCGCCGGTCACCGTTTCGATCGAATCCGCAATTACCTCGCGAGAGACCAAAGAATATTTCATCCCTTCGGTACCCATTGAAATGCCATCGGAGACGGTGATGGTGTTGAAGATAATCGCCTTGGCGCCCGCCTGGTTAGAGCCTTGCGCGGCCTCGCGCGCAAGTTGATCAATATGCATATTGCATGGAGTCACCATGCTCCAGGTCGACGCGATACCGATGATCGATTTCTGGAAGTCCTCTTTTTTGAACCCGACTGGATAGAGCATCCCGCGGCTGAAAGCTCGTTCAGGGCCGTCTAGTAAAGGACCGGAATATTGTCGCGGATTGTAGGGAGTTTTCGGCTTCATGGGATTTTATGAGAGGTGGCGGACGCACGAGGTCGCCCAGCACCATTTTGAAGAGCCGAGGACACAGTGACCACGGCTAGACCTCAAAAATGGTGCTGGGCGACCCTACCGACAACGGGCTTCGTCCACCTATCACCCCACGAGCGCCTCTTCCAGGAAATATTTTCCTCGCCATTGGCTCCTATGGAATGGAGTCTGAAGTGGCGCCGCTTTTTACTGTGAACCGCGAATTAGATCTCGAAGCGATTGTAGATCGTTTCCACGAGCCGCTGTACCGTTTTGCCTTGTCACTTACCAGAGACGAGATCGAAGCTGCGGATCTAACTCAACAGACGTTCTATATTCTCGCCCAGCGCTCGTACCAGATTCGCGACCACTCTAAGGTCAAAAGCTGGCTCTATACCACGCTCAAGCGGGAATATCTTCGCTTGATCAGGGCGCAAACGAGCCATCCACATGTAGAATTCCGCCCGGAGATTCATGATTCGAAAGCTCCAGCGGTGGACGCAGCCCGTCGTTTAGACGGGCTCGAGGTCGTTGCAGCGCTGAGATGCGTTGATCCAACTTATCGTGCCGCGGTTGAGTTGTTTTACCTTGGCGAATTTTCGTACAAGGAAATCGCGGAGATGCTCGAGATCCCGATCGGGACTGTTATGTCGCGGTTATCCAGAGGGAAAGATCAGCTGAAAGAGATTTTAACGGCTGCTATCGCCGAGAACAAAATCATCCCATTGCCGAAAGATGAAGAAGCAGCGCACTGAGATCACAAACGAGAACGCGAAGTTCATTTTGAGCGCTTATCGCGCGAGCGGCGCGGACGCGCAGGATCCGACGTTCCGGGAAGCTCTGAAACAGGCGGCGCGGGATCCGGAACTCGGGGCGTGGCTTTCTGCGCAAAGGGATTTCGATCTGCTCGTCACTGAGAGGCTATCAGAGATCAAGCCTCCGTCGAACCTCCGTTCCGCGATTTTGAACGGGATGAAGACCGCTCAACCGGTGAAACGCTTTACTCCTCGCGTTCTGCTGGCAATCGCTGCGGTAGCGGTGGCCGCGGCGCTTGTTTCCTTGCCGACGACCATGACCAAGCGCCCAGTCCGAATGCTCCCGCAATTCCAGCAGGACGTCGCGGCGATGCTGACGGCGCAGCCTGTACCGAAGCTGGACATGACCACCGACAGTTTCGCTGAGGTCGATAAGTACCTTGATCAGATTCATGCTCCCTGTGTAACCCGTCTACCAGTAGGCTTGCAGAATCTGCCAACTGCCGGGTGTAAGACCTTCCAGTGGAAAGGTACGACGGTTTCATTGACTTGTTTTCGATTGCCTGGCGGCGAGTTGCTGCACCTGCTTGTCATAAACGAAAAGGATCTGCAACCATTTCAGTTGCGAGGAGGGATCGCCGAAATCAGCGGCTGGCGGATGAAGTGCCAGAGAGCGGACGGAAGGCTGCTAATGTTCATGACCAGGGAAACCGCGGAGCAGGTGCAGCAGTATATCTAGAGGCGTTTCGGGTTCCGGGTTCCGGGTTTCGGGTTTCGCGTTCCGAGTTCGCCAAAGCTTCCGCCTCCGCCAAGGCTACGGAGGGACACGTCGGCGGAGAGGCCGGGTTTCAGGTGCCGAGTTTGAGGTTCAAGACCGTGGTAAACGGCGGCTCGACAAACTGGCCTGAGAAATGCGATTTCTAGGGAGCAACGCATCATGCCCTCTCCCCCGCCCAAAGCTGCAATTTTGATCGGTGTAGCAGGCTCAGGTAAGACTGCCGTGGGCACAAGATTAGCCAAGCAGTTGCATTTCCTCTTTCTGGATGCCGACGATTTTCATCCTGCGTCCAACATCGAGAAAATGAAACATGGAATCCGGTTGACCGATGAAGATCGTGGACCGTGGTTACAACGGCTCCACGACGAACTTCAGCGTCAACTGGCGGCCGGCCGTTCCGTGATCCTGGCTTGTTCGGCTCTTAAGGCGGCGTATCGAAGAATTCTAAAAGAAGGTTTGCCACAGTTGATTTTCCTTTATCTGGCTGTTGATCGTGAAACGATCCGGCTACGGCTTCAGTCCAGGTCTCACTTTTTCCCCAAGGAGCTCATGGACAGTCAGTTCGCAACCCTCGAAAAACCTTGCGACGCTGTCTGGGTAGATGCACGGCAACCGATCGAACGGGTAGTTCAACAGGCGGCTCAAGCACTGCAATGAATGCCGCGCTTCTTCCGCTTGTCGCTGCGCTAATCGCTATCAATCTCTTGGTGATCCTGGTTACTTTCTGCCGGGTTCATCCTTTTCTGTCTCTTTTGATCGTTTCGATCGCGCTTGGGTTAGCATGCCAGTTGCCGCCGGCAGATGTGATGAAGCAGTTTGAACAGGGATTCGGCGAAACGCTGTCGTTTGTCGGCATTGTGATCGGTCTTGGGACAATCGGAAACCAGTTCGCCGGGTCACGAGCGAAAATCGGAACCCTCTTTGCTGGCAGTGATCGTAGCGGTGCTCTTGCCCCCGGTCCTGATGATGTCGCGGTCGCTGATTTCGGCCGTGTTACCAGAAGGAAACGCTCTGAGGTCCATTGCTGAATTTCTCGGCGACCCGGTCATGGCTCTGTTGGTAGCGCTGTTTTATGCCATCTTCGTGCTTGGGCTGGTCCAAGGAGCAGATATGGGTCGCATTCTCGAAATTCTAAATGCATGTCTCGCGCCTGTGGCCGCAATTATCCTGATCGTTGGAGCGGGAGGAGGGTTCAAGCAGATGCTAATCGCCACAAAGATTGGCGACATGATCGGACACTGGGCGGCGGGAGCGCACGTGTCTCCGCTTCTCTTAGGCTGGTCAGCGGCGGCTCTGGTTCGGATTGCAACTGGTTCGGCGACAGTGGCGACAATCACCGGCGCAGGTATAGCCGCGCCGATCATTCAGGCAGACCCCACCGTCAACAAAGAGTTAATGGTTTTAGCCACTGGGTCTGGATCGCTGATTCTTTCTCATGTGAACGATGCCGGGTTCTGGTTGGTAAAGGAGTACTTCGGGTTGACTCTGCCGGAAACGTTCAAGTCCTGGACTGTAATGGAGACGATATTGTCGGTGTTAGGGTTGGTGTTTTCGCTGTTGCTTGGGCTGGTTGTCCATTAATGAAGTTGCCGGTTTTCGGTTTTCGTTTTCCGCCTTCGCCAAGGCTACGGTGGACAGGTCGGTTTTCGGTCGGCCATCTGCGCATGGGTCGTAGGAAGCCTCTGCCGCCCCGTTGGGGCGGGTCGCGGATGTGGGTGGGCGTTCCCAGGGGTTCACCCGCCGCGTCGCGGCGGGATCACCCCTGGCTGAGTTTTGTTGTCGCGTTGCGACACGCACCCAACCGAAAACTGAAAACCGACCTGTCCGCCGTAGCCTTGGCGAAGGTGGACAACCGATAACCAGCAACCACGCGCTGAAAGCGCGTGTTCCCTCTTTCGCGCCTGGGGCAATCTGATATAAGGAAAGGATGGAGGTTGTGGTGTGATCAGTCGAAAAACGGTTGAATACCTGAAGGCCGCCATCTTTTTAGGAAATCTCGAAGCAGAAAATGAGCGCCAAGCGATCGAAAAGATGCTTGATGCTCTAAAAGGGCACCCTCAAGTCAGGGATCTTCAGATGTTGTCGGAAGCAGTCTTTGAACGCCAGCAGACCGACCCGCCCTTGCTGCCGGGCGGGATCGCGTTTCCGCACGCGCGATGCGACATGGTGTCCGACGTGGTAATGGTTATCGCAACTTGTCCGAAGCCGGTGCCATTTCGCGATATGCAGGTCCGTCTGGCGGTCCTGATCGGCGTTCCAAAGCGCGCTGCGTCTGAATACCTAGAGATCGTTTCTTTTCTTGCCCGGCACCTTAGGAACCAGACGATTTTAGATCAGGTCGTCGCAGCCGGCGATTTGCCGACTTTCGTAGCCGCCTTTGCAGGGTTGTGATCCGATGGACGTGACCGTCGACCATAAGCCCGAACGCCGTATCAGCCCATTTTTACGGCGATTTCTTAAGCTGAAGGTTTGGTTCATCGAACATTTCCGGGTCAGCGAACGGCAGAGCACATTGTTTTGGGCGGCGTTGATCGGCGTTCTTGGCGCCCTGGCATCGGAGTGTTTCCGCAAAGCGAGCGAAATCGTCCACTACGTTGCGACGGGTAACAAGCTGTCGATCACCACATCGTTCGCAAATC
>Ga0207684_10000821_pt1 | contig 35818 bp, 36 predicted proteins | sample KBSK5501metaG_FD_184342 | JGI IMG/M metagenome (GOLD analysis project Ga0207684, IMG submission 184342) | Corn, switchgrass and miscanthus rhizosphere microbial communities from Kellogg Biological Station, Michigan, USA - KBS K5-50-1 metaG... | ecosystem: Host-associated > Plants > Roots >... | reverse complement strand
GGAGCGCTTCCTGCTCATCGTCGCCGCCGAAAACCAGCACGCGCTCGAGGCGCGGCTCGCGAACGATCCGTGGACGCGTCTGGGGGTGTGGCGCAGCGCCTCGATCGAGCGGTGGGAAGTCCTCCTGGGCGCCCGCCTCTAGCAAGACGATCACTGCTTCACACCTCGTTGCGAGCCATGCCGAGGCGGGTCAGGAGTGCCACAGGAGGGAGACAGGAGGGAGACAGGAGGGATACACATGGATACTGGGCCAGGTGACGACGCCGCAGAAGTCCAATTTACCGCCATAACGACCGAGGGAACCGCAGAGAAACGGTTCACCGCGCTGTTCGATCACGCGCAGGCGCATGCAGGCGACCTAATGGCCTGGTGGGTCGCCAACCGCGCCGAATATGTGCGCGACTACGACCATCTCAGCGCCGATGAACAGCGCTTGGTAGAGGTATTGGAACAGATACGCGGCCAGAAGTAGCTACACAGGAAGTTCACAAGCGGAAAAGAGGCGCACCCGTGAACGAGAACGAGCGTGCGGCGGTGCTGAGCACGCTCTATGGAAGACGCGTCGTCGTGCATTTGCGGACGCCGGTCCAGCATGAAAGCGGACGGGCCATCGCCTCCTATCTTGGCGGCCTGGTCGAATGGACGCACGACGCCATCATCGTCAGTGGCGAAGGTGACGCATTGGCCATCATACCGTCTGATAACATCGCCGCCGTAGAAACCGTGAACGCACACGAGACGCAGCTCTGATGGATGAAGAACTGTAGGGGGATCCTGCCGGGCCAGCGAGGGCGGTGAACGGCGAAGGCTGGCACTGCTCTGAGTGCTTTTGTTAGCTTGTCATTGACGCAAGACATGGCCTGGATATGAACAGCGGTACATTCGCTGGTCTGGCGCGTTTCAATCACTAAGAAACAGCGGAGCGGATACACAAACGCATACAAGCAAAGCGGTGGATCAAATGAGTGGCCAGCAAACGAGCGGGTTGGTGAATCTTCTGGTCGGACTCGCTGCGCTGCTTGTCAGCGCGGGCGCTGCCTGGACACTGGCGCTCCGCTCCCGCGTGAGACGTGTTGACAGCGCGTGGCTCGTCACCACCATAAGCTGTACGTTGTTCGTTGTTGGCGTGGTGCTCTGCTGGTTTGGCGTCAGCGCGCTGTTGGGAGGGTAGCTGACCGTGGCGGATGAAACACTGTACCTGACTCACGAGGAAATACAGGACATTCGCGCCAAAGCAGACCACCGCGACCAGCCCGGCGCGCGCTACCGGGGCCAGCGCATTCTTGGCTATCGCACGAGTGGATGGAAGGCGACGCGTAGAGCGGCGCTCTCTGGCGTGGCGTGCTGGTGTTGGCGGATGGCGCCTGGCTAGAACTGCTAGAAAAGCGCAACAAGGGGCGATCACGCCAGGCAGGCCGCAAGGAGGGCGCTATGAGGACGAAAGGCAACAGCCATGAACATCAAGGTTGGCGACCGAGTCCGTATCACTGCCAACACGCCCCACAAAATAGGGACTGAGACGATCTCCCTGCGGGGCTATACAGGGGTGGTCAAGGCAGTGGAGCGCTATGGCGATCGGGTGATGGTCTCGGTGGAGAAGGTGTCTACTAGAAGCGGCGGAGAGTGGCGCCAGACCAAGCTGAGTATCCGGCTGGCGACCGCTGACCTGGAGATCATCACAAGCGGAGAAGGCGAGCCGTAAGACGCACAAGACGACAGGGACAAACGAACGCCTGCCCTTCGGCCCTTCAGGCGTCCGGGCAGGCATGGGCTACACGTGAACATTGGGTTCGCGCAGGGTGAGCGGCATATGTGCGACACTGTGCTGGCAGGCTCTTGGTCGACTTCACCTAGATCTCATCAGGCGTCTCGCGTACGTCGGCGAGCCGACGGAGGAGGATGGCGATGGGATCAAGCATCATGGGACCAAGCACAAAAGAGTCGTGGAGAGCCGGGTGTATTCAGGCTCTTGATGCTGTCAACCACCGAAGGTTCAAGCAGCCAGACCTTGCCAGTTTCAAAGTGCGCGTGCGGACCGCACGGCAAGCGCGTACCCCGGAAGGCGATCGTGCGCTGATAGCTATCCTGAAGGAATACTGCCCGCAAGATTCGCACGTGACATCGTATCCGGGATCCCTGTAGCTCTCATTCCGCAGTTTCCTGGAAGGTCAAATAGCAGTTTTCGTACGCAGGTCCCAGGAGGCGCAACACCAGGCGATGGACCTTCGTGAGCCGCAGCACTTCGGTTGCACGTGTTCCGCCTGGGTGCAGGGTGTGATGCAGGTCGATGCCCTCGAAAACCTGGAAGAGCCAGCGCAGCGTCGGCCGCGCCGTCGGCTTGCCCTTCTGATCAGGGACCGACTGCCCGGTCTGGGCGAGGCGGTGACGCAGGCGCACTTCGGCCAGTTTGTAGACCAGGAGGCACAGCGTCATGACGAAGGCCAGCGCCATGATGCGCTCCGGGCGTTTGACGAAGACCGAAGAGGCGAGGAAGAGCGGATCTTTCAAGAAAGCGAAGCCGCGTTCCACCACGGTCTGTTCGCGATACAGCGCGATGACGGCCTCATCGGGCCAGGCGTCGGTGTCGAGTAGATTGGTCGCGACGATGAAAGCCGCCCGCCGCAGCGCTTCACGCTCCAGCGCAACGGGGTCGCGGGTGAGCGTCGTTTGGATCTGCCAGCCTTGCGGACCCGGGGCGGCGTCCTTGCGCGGACGCCCGCGTGCGGCGTAGCCCACCTGTGCCACCGCGGCGGAGACGACCACGAACCACGGCGGCAGCCGCTGGCAGACCCTGGCCAACGCCGCCTCCGCATCGGGCGCACAGGCAAAGGTCTGGTTCCCCAAGTGCCAGAGCCGCTTTTCCCACGTCTGCTGGTCCCGCTCTGCCTGGCGCTGGACCGTAGCCCGTGCCCGCTCCTCGCCCTCCTGGGTCCGCACCACGATCCAGCGTTCGCGGCCCTGCGCCAGGTCTGGCTCCTCACGGCTCCACCACTGGCGCGTCCCGTCGTGGCTGCGGTGCCAGCCCTCCAGGGTCGCCAGCCGCTCCTGCACGATGGTCTGCGCCGCCGTCGAGGTCTCGGGGACCCGGCTCACCCAGTGCACCCCCGTGGCGGTGAGCCGGGTCATGTTCTCTGCACCGTAGAGCCCACTGTCGGCGACGTAGACGCCTGGCGTCTCCCCGCTTGCCGTCAGCTGCTGCGTCAGCGCCTGCACCGCCTCCAGCAGCGTCCGTTTGTCGCTGGCATTGCCGTCGAGCGGCTGGAGGAACTGCGGGACGCCCTCCCCCGACGTCACCAGCGCCAGCATCCACTCTTTGAGGTCGGCGCGGTGGTCGCGCGAGTAGCCGTAGGTCACCGCGATCACCGTGGGCGCCCCCGTGTCCTCCTCGTCCTCGGCGGCGCTGACCGTCCTGCTCTGCGCCGCCGCTGTCAGCGCCTCCGGCGCCTCCAGCCCCTCCGGCAGGTCCAGCGCATATTGCCCGTGGACCGCGAACGAGGTCGTATCGGCATGCAACCGCCCCACCTCGATCCCAAACGCCCGGCGCGCTCGCAACGCCAGCCCTGCAAACAGGCGGGTCACGTCGTGCGCATACAACCAGTCCAGCGTTCGTCCCAAACAGTCATCGTTGAGATCCTCGGCCAGGATCCCCGCTCCCAGCAGATGCTCCACCGGCTTGTCCGCGAAGAATTGGGGCACGAGATAGAGGCGGCGGTTGCTGAAGCCCAACCCATTGAGGACCATCGCCACCGTCGCCGTCCCGACACTGACCTGTTGCCGGTTCCCTGGCTCCTGCTGATCCAGCCAGTCTGCTACCCCAATCTCCCGACACACCTCTGCGACAATGCCCAGATGATGGAGGTGTTCGACCACATACCGTGACGCCATGAGAGCCCCGAGTGTCCTTCCCACCCCCGACAGATACGGCTGTGCCGGGCATGGCGTCCACCCTACCAAGAATCGCGCTTTCGGGTCAATCCAAACTGCGGAATGGGGGCTGTAGCAGCACCGTCCCTTCCACCGCTGCTGTCGGGTTAGTCGGCAATTCTCCAATTTCCTCCCATGCGGGCAGCTGAGCCGAGAGCGTCGGCAATGCGTCGCCGGCCGTGTCGAGCCGTCATCACCATGCTGTCGCAAACGACAAATGCGGCTGACGCGCCTCTGCCTGGTCCGCCTGGGTCGTCGATACGGCGCGCTCCACGGTCTATGACAGGAGTGATGAGATGGCACTGCTGATGGTGAGCTCACAGGGTACCTGCGCCGGGGGAAGCCCTGGGCACAGGCTGAGTGGGTGGCGTCAGGGCGTCAGTCGTCCCGTCTGCACCAACCAGCGCAGAAAATACAACCGCTGCATGATGGGATCATCGCGCAAGGCGGGCTCGAGGAGATAGACCTCCGCGTGCTGATCCAGTCGGAGCCGTGACCAATCACTCGGCGCGAAGACGATGCGCTCTGCGGCGCCCGGATCGAGATGGGCGCCGCGGAGGTTGGCGCCAATGAGCACGGTGTCCTGCCATTCCACATCTTGCAAGCGCGCTTTGGAGAGGTTGGCGTGGTCGAGGTGCGCGTAGTAGCAGTTGGCTCGACGCAGGTCTGCGTGGCGCAGATCGGCTCCTTGCAAGTTCGCTCCCGCGAAGCGGACGTGCTGCAAGTTGGCGCGCCCGAGGTGTGCCCCAGCGAGGTCGGCGCCCCGCAGAATCGCACACGCCAGATTGGCCTCGCGCAGATCCGCATGCCGCAGATCAGCGTATTGGAGGCGCGCCGCCTGCAGATCGGCCTTCCGCAGATCGGCGCCGTACAAGTTAGCGCCAATGAGGATGATGGCCGCGAGGCGCGCCTGGACGAGGGACGCGTGGGCGAGATTGATCCCAGGGAACGTCGCGTGGCCTTGGGCCACGAGCCGCAGCAGTTCAGCGATCAGCATCGATCTGCCCTCGCTCTCGTCTTGCCCGCACGCGCTCGGGTGACGGCATGTGGTAACGGCTCACAACGAGGGTTGCTGAGCATGGCGCGAACAGATGGGAATAGTATAACCGATCAACGCGGTGGCCTGAGCCCGCTCACACACCTGCTGCGCGACGGTCGTCGTGCGTCTCCGTCCCCACTGTGACGCGCAGCCAACGCGCCACGAGGGGAATGGAGGTCCCTTGGACAAGCACCGACGCAAGCACGGTGACGAAGACCAGATCGAAGATGCTCTCGGCCTGCCTGACGCCTGCCAGCAACGGAAAGGTCGCCAGCACAATGGGGACCGCGCCGCGCAGCCCCGCCCAGGAAATAAACGCCTTCTCCCGCACGGACATGCGCGCCACCGCCAGACTCAGCAGGATGCTGATGGGACGCGCCAGGACGATAAGGAATAGCGTCATGAGCAGGCCAACGCCGAACAGCGCGGGCAAATGCGAGGGAAACACGAGCAAGCCGAGGGTGAGAAACATGAGGATCTCCATGAGGGTGGCGAGTCCCTCGTGGAAATCCAGCACAGTCAGTTTCCCGGCAAAGTCACGGTTGCCCAGTGCGAGACCCGCAATGAAGACGGCGAGAAAGCCACTCCCCCCGAGACTGGCGGTGGCGCCATAGATCACCAAGACGGCCGCGATCGTCAGAACGGGCAAGAGGCCAACGGTCTCCAAACGCAGGCGCTCGATCAGCCACTGGAGGCCAAGGCCGAGACTCAGACCGCCCAGCGCGCCGAGCGCCATTTGCTGCACAAACAGCAGCGCCACACGGTCGATGGTAGTTGCCGGATCGACCACGAGCTGCGTCAGGCCAATCGTCAGGAAGATGGCCATGGGGTCATTGGTTCCAGCTTCCAACTGTAAGACACGAAAGAGGCGCGGCTGGAGCGGATGGCGCTGCGCTCGCATGACGGAAAACACCGCGGCGGCGTCGGCGCTGGACACGATGGCGCCCACCAGGAGACTCTCCTCCCAGCTATACCTCAGCGCCGCCAGGACAAACCCGCCGACCAGCGCCGTCGTGACGAGCACGCCCACCGTGGAGAGCGCGAGTCCGCTCCACAGGACCGGGCGGACCGCTGCCCACGGTGTCTCAAGTCCGCCCGCGAACAGGATGAAGATCAACGCGATGGTCCCAAGCAGTTGCGCCAGCCGCGCGTCATCGAAGGCGATACCGCCGATGCCCTCAGACCCAGCGAGCATCCCCAGCAAGAGGAACAGGAGCAGCGCTGGGACGCCGAGCCGAGTGGACGCCTTGCTTGCTAGCGCGGCGAGCAGGAGCAGGATGCCTGCGACAAGGAGGAGGTATTCATTCGTGGCCATTACCAGCCCCTCCTTCGCGGCTCGACGAGCCAGCGCCAGACGCCTCGCAGAGGCCAATCTGTGGAGGCTCTTGCACTGCTCGGGGTTGAGTGTATGACACGGCCGATGCTACGCGCGCAGCTTCGACTGCCCATCAGCACGCCGCCAGCAGCGCGCCTCGATGAGGAGTGTCACACCAGCGGCCAGAACGGCTAGATAGGCGCTAGGGGTGACCTCTAGCGAGCAGTTCGCATTTGTACTGATAAGCGGCATATCACGGCGCATCATCGTTGCCCCGATGCGCGGGTGTCTTGTCAGTACGAAAGGTCGACGAGATGGAGCCAAACACCCCCGGCACGCCAGATCCCAACGATGCCACGCAGCCCACTCCTCCTTAGCGGCCGGCGCCGCAACTGACATCGCCGCTATCCTCCATGCCGCCCTCCATGGAGCAAGCGCGACGACGAGGGCAAGCACTTTGGCAGGGCGCCAATGCGCGGATGTCCAACTGGCCTCCGGCGGCGCGTATCGCCGCCATCGTCGGTACCATCGTCTGCGTCACGCTCGTCAACGTTGTCCTGTTCATCGCTGTCATTTGGCTGGGCCTGCTACCGCCGCGGGAGGAGCCACGTACCATTGAGGTCATAGTCCGTTCGGTGTTTGCGGGCGACGTCGTCCATGAAGAACACATACTAGTGGATGGGACGTCGGACGATCCGGTGGAGTTGACGCTGGTTCTCAACGAGCGCGACCAGGTGGAAGAGTACCTGTAAAGGATGAACGAAGATGAGATGGCAGAGATCTTCCGCCGCATGATGCAGGATCCCACGCTCGACGATCCCCGCCCCGATCCTACGCCCCGCTGCGACGGCTGCGGGCGGCGCCTCCCGCTTGAACCGTGGACGCGCACGACCAGCGAGGGCGACACCGAGACACTCTACTACTGCGCCGACTGCCGCCGCGTCGCCGACGGAGGCCGTTTCTAGGCGCAGCCCCCAAAGAAGTGGGTGGCGTGAGTGACATATACCGCGCGCCCCCCGTATCGAATGATGAGCGAAGTATCTTGGTGACGTGCCGAGATCGATACGCCTATAGTTGCTTGCCCACAACGAAAGGCAAGGAGCAATGAACGACGACACGCAGCCACCAGGCTCCGATGAGCCAACCCATCCCTCGCTTCCCCCGCAGCCCGCAGCCATCATTCACATCGATCTTCTCCTCACTTCTACAGCAAGGGCGGGACCGCGCGCAGGACGCGTGGCGCATGATCCGAGCGCGCACCGTGAACCGGTCTCCTGCCGCGCAGATCTCCGCTGCCGCAGGCGCCGGAATCATCGTGCTCTGCCTCTTCTGCGCCATGTGCAGCGGTGTGCTACAAGCCATCGGAAGCGCCAATCACGACACGCGCGGCGCGGTGGTGATCACGCCAGCGCTCACGCCACATGACGCGACCGAGACGCCCGCGCCCGGCGCGCCGCCAAAGGCCACGAGTACTCCCAAGCTCTCGCCGACGGCGACCAATCCGCCTAGTCCGGAGCAGGTGCTGACCACGCTCCTCAAGTCCGCGCTGCAGCATGATAGAGGGCATACCGACGGCCTCAAGGTGGGCTACGAGATCGGCGACGAGAATCTGGATGTGACGCTGAACGCGCAGGACAACCTGACCGACGACTTGACCAGGTTCGGCATCAAGCAGGACGCCATGTCCGTCTTCCGCGCTATCTACACCCAGTGGCCCGCGTCGCTCGGAGCCAAGCCGCAGCAGGTGACGTTCCATGACATGGGCAAGACGGTGGACAAGTACGGGAATGAAGGTACCGGCGCATGGGGTACAGCGATCCTCTACAGGGAGACCGCGGCGAAGTTCAACTGGAACAACCTTACCGGCGACCAACTGTGGAACCTGTACGACATCAAGTACTTCATCAGCGGGCTGTAAATCCCAACAAAAAAGCGCCCCCCAGACGCCGTGCGAGCGTCGGGGGGCTTTTGGTCGTCTTGTGCGAGGATTTCTAGCTGGCCTTAATAGACGTAGGTCACGCCTGCGGCGTGCGCCGGGACAAAGCGGTATATCACCTTGCCCGCGCCACCTCCGCGCCAGTAGAAGTTCATCTCAGCAGAGAGAATCCAGCCATTATCATAGACCGCGACAATGTGGCCGACATGGCCCGCCCCACCAGCGCCTAGCACGCCAGGAGCGTAGCGGATCGTGGCGCCAACGCGCGGATCTCGGTGGTTGGCCTTGGAGGGGCTGTAGTCCGGGCGCATCTCATGCGCCCACCATGTGCAGGTCGGCCAATAGCCCCGCATCGGAGCGTAGCGACCAGGATCCACGGCATACACGCGGTCGAATGGCGCGGGCGGCGCCTTCCACAGACCGAGCGCGCCACCGTAGGGCGCCCGCTGGACCGCGGCGCAGGAGTCGTTGGGGATGGCTCCCGGCGCCCAATGCATCCCCTGCGCGACGTATCCGATGGCGGGCAGCCCCGCCCCGGAGCATGGCCCGCCATCGGGAGGCGGACCTCCTGCAGGCGGGGGCAGCGCCTCGCTTCCCTTACTCGGTACGAAGGAGGGGCGCTCGGATATCAGCGCGCCGTTCGCGCCCGTGTGCCAGTGAGAGGTACAGGCCCAATGGTGGTCGGGCCACGTGTAGCAGAGCATGGCGCCCTCGACACTCCAGCCGGGCGTACGCCCATGCGGCCTGGCTCTACGGGTACTGGCTGCGCGAGGAGGCGGAGCGCTACTCGGCGCTGGCGATGCCTGCCCGCCCCTGGGAGACGCTATTCGAACGTGCGCTGGCCGCGCTGGAACCGTGAAGGACGCATCATGCGCCGAGCGGGTAGCTCGCCAACGTCGTGTAGCGCGCGGCGGGGCGGGTCAACTCGCTCTTCATCACGTCGAGCGTGGCGACGGCCCATGTGGCCACGTGCGCGAAGGACGCGTTCACCCATTGTTGGAGCGCGGTGAGTTCGGGCGCAGGCAGGCGAGACTTGATCTTGGCAATAGTGATATGCGGCGAGTAGGCGGGATGCTCCTGTGGCGGAAAGCCACGCTGGTCGAGTTCACTGGCCAGGGCGCCCTGTACGCGACGCAGCGATGCCGCATCGCCGCCGACGCCCGCCCAGATCACCCGTGGCGCGTGCGCCGGGCCGAAGGTTCCCAGCCGGTCGAGCGCCAACGTGAATGGCGCGCCCTGCTCTGCGGTAGCTTGTGTCGCCTCGTGCGCTGCGGCGAGACGTTCGTCATCCAGATCGCCGAGGAAGGCCAGCGTCAGGTGCAGGCTCGCCACGTTGACCCAACGCACGGAGGGCAGCGCGCCAGCCAGCGACGCGATCTCCCTGCGTAACGCCTCGCGCGCCTCATCGCTGAGATTGATGGCAAGGAATGTGCGGGTCATGATAGCATTCTGCGACGAAACGCGACGCAAATCGCCAGACGGGCACGGCAGGTCGCTCCCATGGATAACGCTCGCCGCATAGTCCCTTCTTCCTTCTTGGTTCTACAGCAGATGGGTGAGCAGATGGGGTGGCGTTGGGCGCCTGCCAGAATTGAGACTCCGTTATTCTGTGGAGTTCTGGCTACGCACGTTGGCGGCTGTTGTCCGGCCGTGCGGCGACTCGTGGCGACGCCGTATCAGTCTGGGAAAGAGTATGGTCGGCCCTACGGTCAAAAACGCTCCCACGGTCACTACTCCCACCACTGTCCCAAGAGCAAAGTCTGCGCCGGTGACAAGCTGGCCGCCGACACCATATCTGATCACCAGATAGAAGACGATGACATAGAGCAGGCTCGTCAGCAAGCCCGGCGAGTAGGTGTTGCGACGCACGGTCCAATACACGTGGACAGTGAAGACGTGGGTAACGAATCCTGCCACCCAGATCAGGGGCAGAATCACCCATTGGCCGCCAAAACTGTCAAAGAGCAGGTTACTCGCCGCGATCGCCCCGATGGCCGCGGCGTTGAACCAGAAGAACATCCGCGTGTTGTAGGTTGGCCAGAAGTTGCCTGCGATCCACTGCACAAATCCGCCGTTGAGAAGCGCTTCGTCGAGGATGTGAATGACGTATGACGCGAGAAATGCCCAGAAGAGGAGGCTGAGGAAGAACATAACGTACTCCTTGCAGAGTTAGAGGCGGGGGTCAGAGAGGACATGGGGAGTGATCAGGGCGCGATTTCAATTGCCAGCGTCGCTGGTATGATACAACGCGCGGAGACGCAGACGGGCGGCGCAGCAAGACATAGCGCGGGGGGCATCATGGACCGGCAGGACTTCGAGACGTATCAGCGCGAGTCGCGCAAGACCTGGAACCTCGTAGTGACGGACCACCCCATCGTCTACCCCACGCTGGGGCTGGCGAACGAGGCGGGCGAGGTCGCCGGGAAGGTGAAAAAGATCTTCCGCGACAAGGGCGGGCAGATCGGCGAGGATGACCGCCAGGCGCTGAAGGGCGAGTTGGGCGATGTGCTGTGGTATCTGACGCAGATCTGCACGGAACTGGGGCTGACGCTCGAAGAGGTGGCCCGAGCCAACCTGGAGAAGCTGTTCTCGCGCCAGGAGCGCGGGCAGATTCGCGGCGAAGGCGACGAACGCTAGCCAGCGCGACGCTTGCCAGACAGGACGCAAGCAGATACAATGACGACCATCTTCCGCGCGAGCAGGCGCAAAACGAATCGGAGAGGCCGCCATGCCCTATGACGAGTTCGATGTCTACAAGACCGCAATTGAAGACGCGAATGAAATGCTTCGCCGCCGCGGCGACGCCGATAATCTCTACGTCGGCATCGTGACCCTGATCTTGACGGGTGAGGCGTATCTCTTCGTCACTAGCCAGTTCGATAGCTGGCTTCCCGTCATCGCGACGGCGGCGGCGAGTCTGGTAGGCCTTGCCATCGTGCGGCGCTGGAGCCAGGGGTTTGTGGAGCTCAGCAGGATTCTCGACAAGCGCTTTGAGTTTCTCCGCAAGCTTGAAGAGACAGACGCTCTCAAGGGTCTCGGGGCGTCGGCGTTTACCGAGGAGTATCCTATCTACACGCAAAGCCGGCGAAAGGGACCTGGGCTGAACTCTTACCTTCAGTGGGTCTTTGGCCTCGTGTTTGTGGTCCTGCCTCTATTTCTGGCGCTCGCCACGCTGGCGCGCGTTACGCCAGAATTGCAGCCATTCTACTACTACCTACAGCCACTGCCTATGATACCCACGCCGACTCCCACGGTACTCTCCTGAGCGCAAACGCGAGTAGAAATCCGCCGACGCGCCGCACCTGCATGTCACATACTGTTACGGCGTCCATTTCACGCCAACATAGTAGATAGCGCACGCTCAAGGAGATCGCGCCCGTGACATCCTTTGCGACTTTGCCCGCCACCGCCGCCGCGTTTCGCGACCGGTCCTGGGAGCGCATCGCACCCTATTACGACGAGCTGCTCGCGCGCCCGCTCACGCAGGAAAACCTGGCGGCGTGGCTGGCCGACTGGACCGCGCTCAGCGCGCTCGTGGATGAGGTGAACACCTTGTACACCATCGCCACGACCGTCAACACCGCCGACGCAGAGGCCGAGCGCGGCTACACCGCCTACCTCGACACGATCCAGCCGCAGGCGCTGGCGGCGGAGCAGCGCCTGCGCGAGAAGCTGCTCGCGAGCAACCTGGAGCCGCCGGAGGGCTTCGCGGTTCCCCTGCGCAAGTTGCGCGCTGAGGCGTCCATCTACCGCGAGGCGAACGTGCCCGTCATCGGCGAGTTGCGCAAGCTGGAGATGGAATACGAGAAGCTGGCCGGGGCGCGCATGGCGCTGTGGGAGGGGCAGGAGATCCCACTGCCGCAGGTCTATCCCTTCGTTCTCGATCCCGACCGTGGGCGACGCGAGCGCGCCTGGCGGGTGATGGCCGAGCGCCGGGCGCAGGACATCCCCGCGCTGACGGACCTCTGGCGGCAGATGATGACGCAGCGCCGCGCGCTCGCCGCGAACGCTGGGTTCGACTCGTACCGCGACTATCGCTGGAGGGAACTCTTCCGCTTCGACTATACCCCCGACGACGCGAAACGTTTCCACGCCGCGATCGAGGAGGTCGCAGTCCCCGCCGCGCGCCAGCTCAACGAGCGGCGCGCGGCGGGGACTGGGCGTCGAGACCTTGCGCCCGTGGGATCTGCAGGTGAACACCAGTGGCAAGCCGCGCCTCCAGCCCTTCACGACCATCGCCGAGTTGGAGGAGCGGACCAGCGCGATCTTCTCGCGCGTTGATCCGCAGTTCGGCGCCTACTTCGAGACGATGCGCACGGAGGGGCTGCTGGACCTGGAGAGCCGCACGCACAAGGCGCCCGGCGGCTACTCGCTCGCCTACAGCGTGCGCCGCGTACCCTTCATCTTCCTGAACGCCGTCGGCGCGCAGGATGACGTCGTGGCGCTGCTGCACGAGGGCGGCCACGCTTTCCACGCCTTCGAGTCGGCGGCGCTGCCCTACCTGCAACAGCGCCAGGAGCAGATGCTGCCGATGGAGTTCGCCGAGGTGGCCTCGATGGGCATGGAGCTACTGGCCACGCCGTACCTGACGCGCGAGCAGGGCGGCTTCTACACCGAGGCCGAGGCGCCGCGGGCGCGCATCGAGCTGCTGGATGGCATCGTGCGCTTCTGGCCCTACATGGCGATGATCGACGCGCTCCAGCACTGGATGTACGAGCATGAGGAGGGCGCCGACCTTGCCGCCTGTGACGACTACTGGGCGACGCTGGTGGACCGCTACTGGCCCGACCATGACTGGAGCGGGCTGGACGCGCAGAAGCGCGCCTCCTGGCATCGCCAGGGACACGTCTTCACCGATCCGTTCTACTACATCGAGTACGGCATCGCAGAGTTGGGCGCGGCGCAGGTCTGGGCCAACGCGCTGAGCGATCAGGCGGGCGCGGTGGCGGCGTATCGCCGCGCGCTGGCGCTGGGGGGCACGGCGTCGCTACCGGAGCTGTTCGCTGCGGCGCGCGCTTCGCCTTCGACGCCGAGACGCTGCGCCGCGCCATCGACCTGATGCTGGAGACGATCACCCAACTGGAGCCAGTAGCTGCAGAATGATGCGCTATCGTGATATCAGCGTTTCAGCCGCCACAGACATGACCACCAGGAGAAGAACGGCTCCTGGTGGTCGTCTGCGCCCGGTGGGCTATTGAGTCACCCAGAAGAGCCGAGCGATCCAGGAGAGCCGGACCAGAATCTCTGGCACGCCGAAGAAGTGAAAGAGCCAGTCCAGCAGTTTGATCTCGCTGGGAAGTTGATCGACGACGGCTTTGCCGATCAACGCGAGCGCCACGAGAAGGGCGATCAGGCCTTGCGCGATCCTGGCCCGTTCATGCCTGACATCCTTACAGAATGGCGCCAGAAAGCCCCCGGCTTGAGTCGGGGGATGAATGGCTCCCCTGCTGGACGATCATCCGTTCTATGGGCTCTACTGCCTCTGTACGGTCGCTTCAACGGAGCCTCTTCGGACGCTCCCCCGTACGACTCGGGCCGGGCAGGCCCGTCAGGCGCCAACGTAGTGGGTTGCCACCTGCGTAGCCTGAGCATCTCCCGCATTTTTGCGGGGGAGTGTCAATCCTGTCGTAGGTCGTGTGTGCTCCTTGGGGTGTCTCGCGACTGGCGGCGCTTCTGGGGACCCAACCGTGGCTCCAACTCCAGATTGGGCGCCCCATCAATTTGCTCACGAGGCGTAGCGCATGCGCCTCTTCAATTCAAGCCAGCCGAACGTACCTCGGCTGGCTTGAATTGCGCCTCCACGCCAACCACCGCCCACCAGTACCGTATCGCGCGCGGGTTAAGGACTACTTAACCTTCCGTTAAGAGCGGATCTACCACAGGAGCCGCTCTTCACTTCGACGCCAGTTCGGCGTGGAGACGCCGCACGGTATCTCGCCGCGAACGGTCGCGCTGCCGTCGGAGCGCCGCCTCATAGCTGTCCAGGTCTACCTCCAGGCCGCGCTCGCGCGCCAACTCCGCCGTCAGCGTCGGCGGGAAGCCAAACGTGTCCGCGAGACGGAACAGGTCCTCGCCGCTCAGCATGGTCGCGCCCTTTGCGCGCACTTCGACCTCCAGGCGCTCGAACTCGCGCAGACCACGCGCCAGCGTGCGCTGGAAGCGCTCCTCCTCGCGTGTCAACTCGGAGAGGATGCGCTCCTCCTCCCGCGCCAGTTCGGGATAGGCGCCGCGATACGTCGCGATGAACGCCCGCGCGATCTCTGCCAAAATCGGCGCGCGAACTCCGAGCGCATGGGCGCTGACCGCTGCCCGGCGGATCAGCCGGCGGCAGACGTAGCTCCGCTCGACATTCCCCGGCGCCACACCATCCGCGAGCAGAAAGGTCGCCGCACGCGTGTGGTCCACGATGATGCGCCGCAAACGTGTGTCGCGCTCAGGCGGCAGGGCGCCTGATCCCGGCACCAGCTCGCCCAGACGCCGCAGCGCCTCCGCGTAGAGGTCGGTCTCATACACCGTCGCCCCGTTGAGCGTCGCCAGCAGGCGCTCCAATCCAAGGCCGACATCCACGTTGCGCTGCGCCAGTTGGGAAATCGAGCCGTCCGCGCCCTGCCTGTACCCCATGAAGACGTTGTTGCCAATCTCGACCCAGCGGCCACAATCACATCCCGGGCGGCAGTCGGGTCCAAACGCGGGCGTATGTGGCAGGCCAGTGTCGTAGAATAGCTCGGAGTCCGGCCCGCAGGGACCTGTCGCCGCGATCGGCCCCCACCAGTTCTCCTCCTTACCGAGCGGAAAGATGCGCTTGTCGGGAATGCCCAGCGCGCGCCAGACCGCGATCGCCTCGTCGTCGCGCGGCGCGTCATCATCGCCCGCGAAGACCGTCACCGCGATGCGCTCCTTCTCCAGCCCCAACGCCTCGGTGAACCACTCCAGCGTCCAGCGCAGCGAGTCCTGCTTCCAGTAGTCGCCGAGCGACCAGAAGCCGAGCATCTCGAAGGACGTGCCGTGGCTCGCGTCGCCGACCTCCTCGATGTCGTCGGTGCGCAGGCACTTCTGCGCGTTGGCGAGGCGGCGCCCCAATGGATGCGGTTCGCCCAGCAGATAGGGCATGAGCGGCTGCATGCCGGCGATGGTGAAGAGCGCCGTCGAGTCGCCCGCGGCGACGAGCGACGCCGACGGAAGAATAGCGTGGCCGCGCTCGCGCAGGAACGCGAGAAACGACGCACGTAGTTGATCTGACGTAATCAACATGCCAATGCCTCCTACCTGCAAACCTCTTTCGGGCAAACAAAAACGCCCCCAGCGCTTTCGCTGAGGGCGAGCAGAACCCGCGGTACCACCTCACTTGGAGCCGATCACGTGATCAGACCCCGTCTCGACATCCGCCACGCGCGCAAAACCACGCTGGTGAGGGATGGCCCGGATAACGGCGAGCCGCCGCGCGACCTCCAGGGTGGCCCGCGCATCGCAGTGGAATGTTGAGCTTGCACCAGCCTCAACTCGCTGACAAATTCCGCGACGCGCTTCTTCCCCTTCAAGGGTCCGTTCGTGTATCTGCTGTGCTTTCAGTGTATCACATGGAAAGCCTTGTCAGCCTGCTACCACGGTCACGGCGCCACCCAGATCGGGTTGTAGAGCGCAGGCTCGCCATCACGTGGAGCGCCAACGGCGAATAGGGAGCCATCCTGCTCATCCGCTAGCGCGCCGGCGAGGCGCTGCCCTGACTGGGTGGAACAGATAAATAACACGAGGTTTCGATGCGATTGCGCCTCGGTTATCCAGACGGGATCGCCGCAGCCCACCGGGCTGACCGAGTGAAATGGCGTCGCGTCAGAATCGGTTGGGCCTGCAAACAGGCCCAGCGCGTCGAGGACAAACACGCGCTTTCCCGTCGTGGCGCTGACGTACGCCAGCATCTTGCCGTCGAGACTCCACATCGGATGCCAGGATATAACGGCGCTTCCAACCAACCGCGCGTGCGCTACCGCTTCAGCGGTCGGGATGCAGTCTTCGGCAGGCGCGGAGACAAGATAGCCGAGCGATTCCACCGCGCGCTGATAGACAAGCAGGGAGCCGTTAGGGGAGCATGCGGGCCAGGCGTCGTGCGCGCCCTGGGTGATGATACGCTCGTCTCCGGTATCCGCCTCAACCGCCATCAACCCTGAGGAACTTTCGAAGATGAGCCACCCTCCGCTCGGCGACCAGGTCAGCGTTTTACAACTTGGACCACAATTGGCGATCAACCTGCGCGACTGCGCTACATCCAGTTGTGGGACGCTATTTGCAGGTGTCGCCAGGGGAGTGATCCATACACTCGTCGCCCCGTCGTCGGAGATCGCGATGTACGCGAGCATATGGCGCGCGGAAGAATAGGCGGGCGCAATAAGCGACTCATCTTCCGACGCCGGTACGCTGGAATTCCCCTCTATCAGAGGTGGACTTTGCGGCGCCAGTTGATGGGTGATCCCTGTCCTGGGGTCGAGCGCGACCAGCACATCCTGATTGCCACGTTTCTCCACGGCGATCAGATAGCCCTCGATGGCTCCGTCGAAGGGCGTCAGTGATGTAAGCGAAAGACCGTGCGCTGCGAATGGAGTGAGCGTCAGGAGGAGGTAGGTGGCGAATAGCCCGGTGACGGCTGCGAGTACCGCCCAGCAGGCGTGACGCGAGATATGGGCGCTTCTCGCGGATCCTCCTGGAGTCGCCTGCCCCCACCTGCGCGTATAGCGCCCATTATGGCGTGTTCCAGGGTGGTCTCGCTCATGTGGATGAGGAGCATCGCCGCGACCTCCTGTGATAGTGGTGGGGTCATCCTCTGCGCCAATTGGCGCAGAGGCGCCTACCAGGGCGCTGGGACCGTCAATCGCTCGCTCTGCGTTGATGCTCTGAGCTTGGACGGAGAGCAATTGCTCGCTGACATCGGCGATTGGAGAGATAGGATGTATAACGCGGGGAGCCGTCACCTCATTCACTGTGGGATCGTCATCGCCGACCGCATGAAAGAGACCGAGCTCCTCAGCGCTTTGCTCATACACCGTACAGAGCTTCTCGATCCAGTAGTCCTCTGGCTGAGACTCTCCTCGCTCCCAGCGTCCAATCTGACCGAGTGAGATAAGCGGACGAATCTCATCGGGATCCATTAGGTCAGCCAGCTTCGCAGCCAGTCGTTGCCGCGTCCAGCCCCGGCGCTTGCGCTCGCGCTCCAGGTGATTGATTCTTTCCATCCCGCACCCCGTGATGCCGGCTCCCGCAGGAAAGAACACAGACCTGTTCTCTCAACTTGACGCCTGCGCATCATCATCTGGCATATCGAGCAATGGCATTGCAAGCATATCGCACAAACAAGCCGTGCGCGACGTGCATGCGACGGAAATGCGCTCCAAATGCACTCGAAAAGATGCCTCGCGCGCGTCCGCGCCAGGTATCCTGAGCATGCGCCCACGATTCTGGGCCTGCAACGTCAGGGCGCGGCGCTTGTAGTGCCGAAGCGCTGGACACCCATCTGTGGAGAGGAGCTGAGCGCATGAGCGGCAGCTAGTTCTGCGCGCGCATAAAAGAAAACCCTCGGATTATCCGCCCACGGCAATGAGCGGTCCCAGGGTTCTCCATAAGCGCCTGCCTCCCTGTATATCGCCCACGAGGTCTCGCAGTCGCCATACACCAAGATGGAGGTCTACGCCTGTGTTCAAGGATACGTCACTCTCATGCGCCTCGCAAGAGCGGGAATGGCGCAGTCGAATCGTTCAGTTTCTCTCGCGCCAGACGCTGAGGGTCTCGCTGCTCGTCGCATTGCTGCTGGCGCTCGGCGGTTCGCTGGCTCCGCTTCCCAGCGTGGCCGTCACAGCAGGAGCGCCTGTGGCTGTTCATCCCGATCCGTGGGGCTGTGGAAACAGTTCAGGTTGGTGTTGATCGTCTTGCCAGGGTGATCGTCACGTCACTCCTGTCTTACCCTATGCCCAGTCGGCGCTCTGCTGGCTGGGCGTATCGTTTGTCTTGACCTCACCTGTCGTGTGTGATAGGATGTGCGCTCATTTGTCCGGTTCACAAGCCGGTCGGGTCCTGATGAGGTCTGATTCGGAGGCGCGTCGATGAGTAGCCCCTGGTTCATTCCCGACGCGCAGCAGTGGCGCGTCGAAGAGGGCTATAATCCTGCGGTTCCCACCGCGCTGGATTGCGTCGCCAGGAAGTTCCTGCAAGATGGCGGGGTAGCCAGCGATCTCCTCGACTGCGTCGCGCCCGTCATCGCCGCCGCGATGGCGAAGAGTCAGCGGCTGCGTGTGCTCTATGTCGTCTGCCTGTGCCTGGCCGCCGAAGATCCTCCAGATCGCGCGCTCCCTCCGCTGCGTGAGGCGCTGGCGCTCGCTAAGGAACTTGGCGAGACCCACGCGCGGATCGACCTGCTCATGCAGCGCGCCTATGTCAACCGCTACATCACACAAATTCCTGCCGCGGCGAACGATCTGCGCGAGTGCCTGGAGGTGTTCGAGGAACTGAAACGCCGTGGAGAGTGGGGACCCGAAGACACAACCAGAATGCTCACGGTTCTCGTACGGCTCGCCAGCCAGGAGTTTCTCCTCGGTGACATTACCGCGTGCGAGGCGTCACTGGCACGAGCCGACGATGTGCTGGCGCAGGTCGGCGAGCATCTCGACTCACAGGCGCGACTGGCATGGAACCATGCGCTCTTGGCGCGCTGGCGCGGTGAGTACGACGCGGCGCTCACCCAGTCGGTCGCCGCCGTCGGATACTACCAGCAGTTGCATGATCCCGAGATGCTGAGCCGGATCGAAGGCGCGACCGGCGAGATCTTGCTGGATCTGGCGGAACAGAGTCGCGCGTATGGCGACGAGGAGACATGCGCTGGTTACCTTGTGCGCGCCGAGCAGTACATCGAGCGAGCGATACAAATCGCGATGGACAACGACTATCAAGGGAGCGAATGCTCGGCGCGCATCATCCGCGCGCGACTCTTGCTCCTTCAGGGAACGCCGGGCGACCGCACACTCCTTCTGGAGGAGCTGGCGAATAGGGGCAAGCAGCATCGGGATATGGCTCTGGTCTGCAAGGCGTACACCGGCATTGGGCGAGAGTGTGAGGCGGTCGGCGATTTGACTGCCGCGAAGGAGTGGTATCGGCGCGCCATCCCCACACTCAAAGAGTCGCAGAATGTCGCTGATATCATCTGGGCGCAACGCGCGCTCTGGCGGCTCGAAGGCGAGATGAAAAGCGACGATCCGCCTGCAGCGGATCACTCGCCTCAGGACTAACCATCAACTGGACTCCGCATTCGCTGGCGCCGTGTCGTGACGCTCACCCTCCAGGAGACTCGTCTCGCCGTCTGTGGAAATCGTGCGCGCGAGGCGCAGGCGCGCCGCCGCGAAGAGTTCGCGATACTCCTCCTCAGTACGCTCGCGTCCGCCGTTCATCACGAGCATCTGCAGGTCGAGGAACTTCGCCCAGGATGCCTCATTGCCCGGCGTGATGACGCTCTCGATGACAAGGGTCTTCCCGCCCGGCGCCATCGCCTGCGCAACCGCGCGCAGGATCGCGACGCTGCGCTCATCGTCCCAGTCGTGGAGCACACTCCTGAGCAGGTAGAGGTCGCCGATGGGGAGCGTTGAGGTGAGGAAGTCGCCGCCCACTAGCGCGCAACGATCGGCTACACCCGCTTCTTCCAGGATAGGCATGGCGCTCGCGACGACATGCGGTTGGTCGAAGAGTGCGCCATGCAACGCCGGATGCGCCTGTAGCACAGACGTGAGCAGGATGCCCTGCCCGCCACCGACATCCACGACTACGCCTGTCGTGGGGAAGTCATAGGCGGCGAGGATCGCGGAGGCCGCGCGGCGCGAGTGCTCGCTCATCGTTTGGTTGAAGAGCGCGCTCATCTCAGGATGCTGCGCGAGGTACTCGAAACGTGGCGCGCCGTAGACATGCTCGAATGCAGGCGCGCCGGTCATCACGCTGTGAAGCAGATCGCCCCAGGCGCGAAATGGCTCCTCACCGGACATGATCGCCCAGGCGCGCATCGAGTGCGGATGGTTCGCCTGGAGCAGCGTCGCCAGCGGTGTCAGGCTGAAACGACGCGGAGCGACCTCTGTGAAGATACCGATGCTCGCCAGGGCGCGCAGCACGCGATAGAGCGCCTCGGCGTGCGCGCCCGTCGCCGTCGCCAAGTCCTCCGCCGTCCTTGGCCTGTCCGCGAGTAAATCGGCGATGCCTAGCTTGGCCGCGACCGCGACGATCTGGGTCACGCGACTGCCATTGACCAGGAGTTGCAACTGGCGCTGCGCCCCTGCTTGCTGCTCGTCGGCTTCTCTCTTCAACTACTCATCCTCTTCACCTATCTCGTCTAGCTCCTCATCGCTTGGCAAATTGAGCGGGAGTTGGACAGCTTTAGGTCGAGTCTATAATATCTGCTCACAGCGTCAGGAAGTCTCGACGCTTCGGCCCTCGCATTTGGGGCGCGCGCACTGAGCTAGTCATTCCCAAAAATATCGACCTGCAGCTGATTATACCGCCTGCACGACTAGCCTCCCACCCCCATTTACTGTGACTAACCGGACCAGTAGCACGGATTGCTGGTCGGCAAACGAAAGAACCCGGCCAGCACATCGAGCAGTGGTCCTTCACTGGCTCAGAAGGCTCGACCGGGACCTTCAAGGACTCGGTTGGAGCGGAATATTTAGGCGCCTTTAGGGCTTCATCCTCTTAAAGAAGAAGACCCACCCGATTATTCCCTCCACTGCGACCAACTCCCATCCCAATGCTGCAAGGCCATTTATCACTTTCTCCAGATTATCAGTATACTGGGCCTCGACTACCTTGTACTCCCACATCAGCTCGATTCCTTTCGTCTGAATCAATCTCCAAACAAAGGTGGCTCATGCCCCGCGCACATCACGCTCGACTTTGGAGCCTGCAAAGCGGACCCATTGAGTTCACCTGTACCCTTCTACGGCAGCCAGGCGGGTCAGGTTGGACCCGTTCGAGGCGCAAATCGAGATTATGTAGGGCATGAAGGGCAATACGACCATGCATTTCCCCAATCCGCGTATCAACGGCCGGTTGGGACTGCGCCTGTCACAGAGCCATGTACGGACCTGTGACGATAGTGCGTGACCGTTTTTGCTCAGTTCGCTTGACGGCCTGTCGCCCGACGTGTCACACTTGAAGCCTGGACTTGCATGCAAAGCCTGCTAGCGGCCCCCGCTGACAGGCCAGATTTTTCAGGAAGACAGCGTAGCACGGTTGTTGCAGATAGGCTTGATTCCTGGATTCGCGGGCGATTGCTGAAATTGGCAGACAGGCCAGACTTAGGATCTGGTGGCGCAAGCCGTGTGGGTTCGAGTCCCACATCGCCCACCCGATAGGATGCTGATCCCGCTTCCGGCCACATATTCCCCGCATTGAGACGAGGGGCGGAAGGCGTCTCCCCCGCGCGGTGCTATAATAGGTGGGCATCTCTCAACATATCGTGTCGCCGCAGCAGGATTTACCCCAACGCGCCGGAGCATCCCTCACGGGGGATGGCGCGTCTCGTCGCGCGGCGTGTGGAGGCTCCATTGAAGGTTACCGTCGATCGCAGCAACGAGACCGAGGCCGCGCTCACCGTCGAACTCGACTGGTCCGAGTTGGAAAAAGCCTCGGATCGCGCATTCAAGAAACTGGTCCAGAAGTACAGCGTGCCGGGCTTCCGTCCTGGTAAAGCGCCGCGCTCGATCCTCGAACGCATGGTCGGCAAAGAGGCCATCTATCAGGAGGGCCTCGAGGAGTTGATGGACTCCGCCTACCATGAAGCGGTTCATGAGAATGCGCTCATTCCAGTGGGCCAGCCGGAGCTTGAGGCGCCCCCCATCGAGATGGGCCAGCCCTATACCTTCGTCGCTCGCGTCCCGGTCCTCGCGCCAGTTGTCCTGGGCGACTACAACGCCATTCGTATCCATCAGGAGCCGGTCGAGGTCAGCGACGAGGAGATCGACGCCACCCTCGAACGCATGCGCGAGAACGCCGCCAAGTGGGAATCAGTGGATCGGCCCGCGCAGGTGGATGACCGCGTGACGGTGGACCTGAAACTGACCGTCGGCGAGAAGGTCGTCAGCAACCTGCACGACAATGAGTTCGAGCTGACCACCGAGCGCCCCGGCGTCTTCGCCGGCATGGATGACCATATCGTCGGGCTGCGCGTGGGCGAGCGCGCCGAGTTCACCACGACGATCCCTGAGGACTACGCCAACCCCGATCTCGCCGGCAAAGAAGGACAGTACGAGGTCGAGGTCAAGACGGTGAAGGCGCGCGAGTTGTCTGAGTTGGATGACGAGTTCGCCAAGACGCAGGGCGCGTACGAGACACTGGACGCCCTGCGCGACTCCATCCGCCAGGAAACGCTGACACGCAAGGAGGCCGACGCGCGCCGCGATCTGCGCGAGCAGGCGCTCAACGAGCTGACCGCCGACGCGAAGATCGAGATCCACCAGTCGCTCGTCGAGGACGAGAAGGACACCATGATCCGCGAGACGACACGCATGCTGGAGCAGAGTCGTCTGAACTTCGACCAGTATCTGCAGATCATGAACAAGTCGCTTGAGGAGTACCGCGCCGAGATCGACCCCGAGGCCACCGCGCGCGTCAAGCGCGACCTCGCGCTCACCGCGCTCGCCGACGCCGAGAGCATCGAGATCTCCGACGAGGATATTCAGAACTGGCTGGACGTTTTTACCACGGTCGGCGGCAAGCCGATGCAGGCGCGCACGCTCAATCACGCGCAACTCGATAACGTGACCAGCCGTATCCGTCGTGATAAGGCGCTGGCGCGATTGGTCGAGATCGCCACCCAGGAGCAGGAACACCCCGAGGCTGGCGCGAAGGCCGCCGCAGCGGTCGCCGAGGAAGAAGCTCCTGTAGAGGCGGCGGAAACGCCGAAAGCGAGACCGAAGCGCGCCAAGAAAGAGGTACCAGCCGCGAGCGAACAACCAGCGGATGAGTGAGGCGCCGCGTTATAATAGCGCAAGCGGCCCCTCGCACAGCGGGACGCCGACGACGCGCCAGCCATAAATACATCGCGCATGGGCGCGAGCCAGATCAGATGAAGCGGAAAGAGCGGGCGGCGCGAACGCCGGTCAATGAGGGGACGGTTAGCACGGTGGCGAATTCAAAGGGGACTCGTATGACGTATCGCTGCTCGTTCTGCGGCAAGGGCCAGGATCAGGTGCAGCGCCTGATCGCGGGGCCAGGCGGCGTCTACATCTGTGATGAATGCGTCGATCTGTGCCGCGAGATCATCGAGGAAGAGCAGTCCTCCGTCAAGCCCCGGATCGCCCCCAGCAAGATTCCCACCCCCAAGAAGATCTACGACCAACTCAACCAGTACGTGATCGGGCAGGATCGCGCCAAGAAGACGCTTAGCGTCGCCGTCTACAACCATTACAAACGCATCAGCGCCGGGATGCAGATCGACGACGTGGAACTGGGCAAGAGCAACATCCTGCTGATTGGCCCGACCGGCTGCGGCAAAACGCTGCTGGCGCAGACGCTGGCGAAGGTACTGGATGTTCCCTTCTGCATCGCCGACGCCACCGCCCTGACCGAGGCCGGCTACGTGGGCGAGGATGTCGAGAACATCCTGCTGCGGCTGATCCAGATCGCCGATTTCGACATCGCGCGCGCCGAGCGCGGCATCGTCTACATCGACGAGATTGATAAGGTGGCGCGCAAGGCGGACAATCCTTCCATCACGCGCGACGTCTCCGGCGAGGGCGTGCAGCAGGCGCTGCTCAAGATCATCGAGGGCACGGTCGCCAACGTGCCGCCACAGGGTGGACGCAAGCACCCCCACCAGGACTTCATCCAGATCAATACGCAGAATATCCTCTTCATCTGCGGCGGCGCCTTCGAGGGACTCGAGAAGATCGTCGAGAAGCGCCTGGGCAGCAATAAGTCGATGGGCTTCAAGGCGACCGACGCGCCGGAAGACGAGAACTCCAGCGCCCTGCTCACCCAACTCAACCCCGACGACCTGCTCAAGTTCGGCTTGATTCCAGAGTTCGTCGGGCGGTTGCCGATCACCGTCTCGCTCGATAGCCTGGACCGCGAGTCGCTGATTCGCATCCTGACCGAGCCGAAGAACGCCGTCATCAAACAGTACCAGAAGTTGATGCGTCTCGATCGCGCCGAGCTGGTATTTTCCCGCGACGCCCTTGAAGCGACCGCCGATTTCGCGCTGAAACAGAAAACCGGCGCGCGTGGGCTGCGTACGATAGTCGAGGACGTGTTGCTCGACGTGATGTTCGAGATCCCGTCGCGGGGCGATGTCAAGAAAGTTGTCATCGACGCGGACGCGATTAACCGCCGCCACCCCGCGCAGATCGTCGTGCGCGGCGAATCGCGCGCGGTCGAACTGGAAGATGAATCGGCCTGATCACAGCCCAACTACACCAGGGCTTGCTTGGCGTCGGGTGTATGATGGGCTTGGACGCCTGATTTTTGAACCCCGACGCTCAGGATGCGTATACTCGGCATAACACTACTCCTCGCGGCGAAGAAGCATAGAGGATAGACCCATCGACATGGATGTCCTCGACAGCTAGAGAGCAATGAGGGGCATACGTGGATGCAGACACTGGCGCAATACAGCAGACCCCTGAAGGGATCCGCATCGCTCCGCTGATAGCGCTCAAGAATTCCGTAATCTTTCCCGGCGCCCGTGGCGCCATCACCATCAACCGACCATCCGCGCTGGCCGCGGTCCGCGCGGCCCAGCAAAGCGATGGCAGACTGCTCATTTTTGGGACACGCAACGCCGACGGCGAGGAGCCAGGACCGCGCGACACGTATGCGGTCGGCGCGCTGGTCCAGATCAAGCAGATCGAGCCGCAGAACGACGACACCGTCCAACTGACCCTGATTGGCGTCGAGCGTGTGCGTCTCCTGGAGTGGCTCCAGGAGACGCCCTTTGCCCGCGCCAGTTATGAGCCGCTGGTCGACCAGGAACACGCCACTGGGCCGGCAATACAGGCGCTCATGAACCAGGCGCGCGTCTCCTTCGAGAAATATGCGCACCTCAGCCGCCGCTTCCAGCAGGAGGATATCGCTCCCCTTGTGGCGCAGACCACGGCGGGCGCGCTGGCCGACTTCCTGGCGGGACTGGTGGTCTCAGACAGCGCGCAGCAACAGGAACTGCTGGAAATGACTGACGCTGAGGCGCGGCTGGAGCGTGTCTGTGTCGCGCTGGTCAACGAGGTTGAGGTGCTGGAGCTGGAATCTAAGATTCGCCAGCGCGTGCGTCAGCAGGTGGACAAGAACCAGCGCGAATACTACCTGCGCGAGCAACTGCGCGCGATTCAGGAAGAGTTGGGGCAGGACCAGGCCAACGAAGCGCGCGAGCTGCGCGACCGCGTGGCGCAGAAGGGTATGCCCGCCGAGGTCTTCGTCAAAGTCAGCAAAGAGATCGACCGGCTGGAGCGCACGCCCGCGCACTCCGCCGAGGTGGTCGTGCTGCGCAACTACCTCGACTGGATTCTCGCCCTTCCCTGGCAGGAGCGCACCGAAGATCGCCTCGATATGCGCTACGCCCAGAGCGTGCTGGACGAGGATCATTTCGGCCTGGAGAAGGTCAAGGAGCGCATCGTCGAGTTCCTGGCGGTGCGCCAACTCCGGCTGCAGCAGGCCGAGCGGCAGGGGGAACGGCAGCGCAAGCCCGGCGCGGAGATCGCGCGCCCGGAGCCGAACGCGCACAAGGGGCCGATTCTCTGCCTGATCGGGCCACCGGGGGTCGGCAAGACCTCACTGGGTCGCTCGGTCGCGCGCGCGCTCGGCCGCAAGTTCGTGCGCATCTCGCTTGGCGGCGTACATGACGAGGCGGAGATTCGCGGCCATCGGCGGACCTATGTGGGGGCGTTGCCGGGACGCATTATCCAGGCGATGAAGACCGTCGGCGTGCGTAACCCCGTCTTCCTGCTCGACGAGGTCGACAAGATGGCCACGGATTACCGTGGTGATCCTGCCGCCGCCTTGCTCGAGGTGCTCGACCCAGAGCAGAACAATACCTTCACCGACCACTATCTCGAAGCGCCGTACGATCTCTCCGAGGTCTTTTTCATCTGTACCGGCAATGATCGCTTCCAGATCCCCTCGGCGCTGCGTGATCGCATGGACATCATCGAGATTCCCGGCTACACCGAGGAAGAAAAAATCGAGATCGGGCGTAACTTCGTGCTGCCGAAGGTGCTGAACGAGCACGGACTGACGCGCGGCCAGTTGCAGGTCCCCGACGAGGTGATGCGTCTCGTCATCACACGCTACACGCGCGAGGCCGGTGTACGTAATCTGGAGCGGCAACTCGCAACGATCAGCCGCAAAGCGGCGCGTCGCGTCATCGAGCGTCCCGGGGCGCGCCTGCGGCTGAGCGCGAAGAACCTGGAGCGCTACCTCGGCGCCCAACGCTACATGCCAGACAAGCCGGTGGAGGAGGGTCTGGTTGGCGTCGCGGTCGGGCTGGCGTGGACTGCGAACGGCGGCGCGATTCTGCCCGTCGAGGTGGTGACGATGGCTGGCAAGGGCGGGTTGATGGTAACGGGGCAGCTTGGCGATGTCATGCAGGAGTCCGCGCGCGCCGCCCTCTCCTACATCCGCTCGCGCGCCGACGAGCTTGGCCTCACCGACGAATTCCCTAACAATCTCGACATTCACATCCACCTGCCAGAGGGCGCGATTCCCAAAGATGGCCCCTCCGCGGGCATCACGATGGCCATCGCGATGATCTCCGCGCTGACACGTCGCCCGGTGCGCACGGACCTGGCGATGACCGGTGAGATCACCCTGCGTGGGCGCGTGTTGCCGATCGGTGGGCTGAAGGAGAAGGCGCTGGCGGCGCATCGGGTGGGTATCCGCACGGTCCTCTATCCTGCGGACAACAAGAAGGACCTGGCGGATATTCCGGAGAAGGCGCGCGACGCGATGACATTCATCGCGGTTGATTCGATGGATGATGTGATTCGCGAGGCCTTGCAGCCCGCGCAGACGACTGGGTCCACTGGCGATGGACGGGAAATTACCAACTTGGGCAATCGGGCGCCTATCGCGGCGGAGCCACCAGCGCCGCGTGAGCCAGAGCCGGAGTTGCCGCCGCTCGATCTGCCGCCGCCAGACACCTGGCCTTCCGCATAGTCCTGGCGACGGGGCTATGCCTCGTCGGCGTGGTGACACATCCCGGCGCGGGCATTCCCAGCGTGCTGCTCACCGCCAAGATCACGAGCAAGTTGGTCCCCAAGGACATCGCTGTCGCAGCGCGTGAGTAGCGCTGAACTTTCTATGAGGCGCTGATAGCGATCCAGCGCCTCACCAGCGTTCTTGCCACGTGATCTGGAGGAAGTCGGCCACTTCGTCCCTCCGGTCGTCGCTATTGGCGGCAATCCACACACCCAATGAACAATCGATCACAACGCCATCTCCGACGAAGACAGACCAGTGGCGCTCCATATCGTCTGGTACGACGCCCCAGAGGACAGATCTGATTACCTTTTCAGCGCATTTTTCCGAACCAGCAATTTCCCGCCGCAGATCCCTATGCCCATAAGTGTATGACTGTGCGTATGCGCCGTGAGGCGCGCCTTTGGCAAACGTATGAGCCAGAACAAGCGCATCGAGGAAATCGGAGACGCGTTCATGGCTCAGTCGCCAGGAGTCAATGCTTGGTGTGTCATCACCCGCGCCCCAGTTCACGTCGCCGAAATATACTGGGGGGTTGGGATCCGCAAGAGACTCGCTTAGGATAGACCAATAGATAGTCCCTTGGTTCTCCACAGCAATGACAACAGCGTCAGAAAAAACAAGACGCCTGTCCGGCAGAATCAAATAGTCACGACTTCCCGTGATGTCCTTGCGTCTGCCCCACGAACGATAAAACGAGCGCAAACGTTCAGGTAAACGAATCCCAATAAGAGCCTCGGCCTCACTCACCGCTTCCTCAGAGTAGCCATCGCCATGTTCCCATGGCTCGCAGACCGAGAGTATCCAGCTTGCGTTCTCAGACCACAAATAGTGAGACTCTCCGCCGTCTATGACTTCCTTCACCTCGGCCTCTCCGGCCTTCTCCTTCTTGACTCTCGGCGGAAGATTGAGCCAGTAACGCAGGTTTGAATCTACATGACTGAGCTAGGCACTCGAACTGGTGGCGTTGCCAGGATGCACTAAGACCCACGACATCTCAATCAGCATACTAGCCGCGAGGGCGGCATTCATAGCCCCAAAGTAGACGATATATGTGCCAGCGCGCGTGAGAAGTTGAAGCGTACGGCGTGCAACGCTCATCTCCCCTGCTCCTGTTGAAATTCATCTCAATCGTAGTTGCATACTATCATGCGCTCAGTATCAGACTTGACGCTTGTCAGAAGTTACAGGGTAGGGCGAGTCGAGGGGTCATGTCGCGTGCGCGGAGAGGCGGCGCAACTTCGTACTTGACAGCGACAAGTCGCGTCACTACTATTAGTCAACCGCTTGACTAACTTTTTGGGGGGTGGCGAGCGAGTGGACCCGGAGCAAGCTGTGGTGGCCTCGGCGAAAAACAGTGAGAAACGCACGGAGATTCTCGCCGCGACGATCCGCATCCTTGTGCGCGACGGGCTGGCGGAGACCACCACACGCAAGATCGCGGGCGAGGCGGGCGTGAATCAGGCGATGCTGCGCTACTACTTCGGCGGCAAGGACGACCTGCTCTTCGCGGTCCTGCAGGAGATGATGCACCTGACCGGCGAGATCGCCCGCGCTTCGGCTCCAGCCGCTCCCACCCTGCGCGCGACCATCGCCGAAAGCATGAGCGCGTTCTGGGAGCATGTGGAAGCACAGCCAGAGCTTCAGGTCATCCAGTACGAACTCACGCTCTACGCGCTGCGCTCGCCCGAGGCGGCCTGGCTGGCGCGCCAGCAGTACGCGGGCTACGGCGCCGTCGTCGAGCAACTCGTACATGAGGCCGAGGCGCGCAGTGGCGAATCCTGCGCCATTCCCGCAGACGAGATGGCGCGCTACATCGTCGGCGGACTGGATGGCCTGATCCTGCAATTCATCAGCGACCGCGACGAGGCGCGAGCGCGGCGCGACCTGCGCAACCTGATCGCGGCGGCGGTGGCGCTGGCCGAGGGCGGCGCTGGACCCGAGCGGCTATGGGACGAGTCCAGGAAGATGCGAACGGAGGCGCGATCATGACCCAGGTTGATGGGTCGAGTGGGCAGACCAGTGTCGCGACGCCAGCAGCCGGGCCAGTATCCGAGCGCAAGCGCGATTACGCCTACTACAGACAGGTCTTCGCCGGGCAGCGCATGCCCTTCGCTTACGTGGACCTCGACCTCTTCGACGCCAACATCGCGCAGGCGGTGGCGCGCGCGGGCGAGAAGCGCATCCGCGTCGCCAGCAAGTCCGTGCGCAGCGTCGCGCTACTGCGGCGCATCCTCGCGGCGGACCCGCGCATCCAGGGTGTGATGTGCTTTACCGCGCGCGAGGCCGTCTACCTCGCTGGACAAGGCTTCGACGACCTGCTGCTCGGCTACCCCACCGTCCACCCGGCGGACCTCGCGGAGGTGGCGCGGGCGACGGCGGCGGGCGCGCGCATCACGCTGATGGTCGATAGTGTGGCGCATGTCGAGAGGGCCGAGCGCGTGGCGCGCGAGCAGGGCGTGCGGCTGCCAGTCTGCCTGGAACTGGATATGTCGCTCGATGTGCCAGGGCTGCGCTTCGGCGTCTGGCGCTCGCCGCTGCGCACGGCAGCGCAAGCGCGTCCGGTGATCGCGCGCATTCAGGCGTCGGAGCACGTCTGGCTGGACGGCGTGATGGGCTACGAGGCGCAGATCGCAGGCGTCGGCGACAACGCTCCGGGCCAGCGGATCAAGAATGCGCTTATACGCGCTTTGAAGCGGCGCTCGGCGGGGGACGTGGCGCGGCGGCGCGCGGAGCTGGTCGCGCTGATCGGATCCCTCGGCGGCCATTTGCGCTTCGTCAACGGCGGTGGCACCGGCAGCCTGCGCACGACACGCGCCGAGTCAGCGGTCACGGAGATTACGGTGGGGTCGGGGTTCTACAGCCCCGCGCTCTTCGACGCCTACCGCGACTTCCGCTACCAGCCGGCGGCGGCCTTCGCCGTCGAGATCGTGCGGCGCCCGCAGCCAGATATCTACACCTGCCTCGGCGGCGGCTACGTCGCCTCGGGCGCGGCGGGGAAGGAGAAGCTGCCAGCGGTCTACCTACCGCAGGGCGCGCGGCTGGAGGCGTTGGAGGGCGCGGGCGAGGTGCAGACGCCGGTGCGCTATCGTGGCGCGGTCGCGCTTGACATCGGCGACCCGATCTTCCTGCGGCATGCGAAGGCGGGCGAGCTGTGCGAGCGCTTCACGCACCTGCTGCTGGTACAGGATGGCAAGGTGGTCGAGACCGTCACGACGTATCGCGGCGACGGGCAGAACTTTCTCTGAGATCCCTGGAAGGAGCGCGCGATGTTCACCACACATGGGACGTTCTCCCCGATTCAACTCATCATTCCGCTGCTCGTGCTTGCGGTGGGCCTGTCTTTCTGGGGGTGGATGTTCCGCGACATGGTCACAAATGACGAGTTGCCCGCTAGCGTCAAGGAGACCTGGACGTTCCTCTTCATCCTCCTGAACGTCTTCGCGGCGGCCATCTACTACAGCACGATCTATCGCAACAGGCGGTAGCGCGCGTCAGGGCAGGAACGGAGGCGAGGCATGGCGAAGAAGGCGACGGAGAAGGGCAGGCGCTGGGAGAACTGGTCCGGCTCGGTGCGCGGCAAGCCACGCGAGATCGCGACGCCGCGCTCGGTGGATGAGCTGGCGTCCATGGTCGGCGCGTATGGCCGCGCGGGCCGCCACGTGCGCGCCGTCGGCTCCGGCCACTCGTTCACGCCGCTCGCGCTCGCCGACGACGTCATGCTCTCGATGGAGGGCTTACAGGGCATCACGGCGGTGGGCGAGGCGAACAGCACGGTGACGGTCCTCGGCGGGATGCCGCTCAAGTGGCTCGGCGACGCGCTCTTGCAACGCGGGCTGGCGCAGGAGAACCTCGGCGATATCGACGTGCAGACGATCACCGGCGCGATCAGCACGGGCACGCACGGCACCGGCGTGCGCTTCGGGACGCTGGCGACGCAGGTGGCGGGGCTGACGCTGGTAACGGCGGCGGGTGAGACGCTGGAACTCTCGCCTGAGCGCGACCCGGACGCCTTCCACGCGGCGCAGGTCTCGCTGGGCGCGCTGGGGATCCTCGCGGCGGTGACGTTGCGCGTCGTCCCGGCGAAGCGGCTGCGCTATCAGACGAAGCGCGAGACACTGCAGAGCTGCCTCGACCACCTGGAAGAATACAAGCGCGACAACAGCCATTTCGAGTTCTTCTGGCTGCCCTACACGAAGTGGACGCAGGCGAAGTTCACCAACGAGACCGACGCCAAACCCACCGGCGCGAACCTGTGGAGCGAGTTCAACCGCATCGCGCTGGAGAACGGCCTCTTCTGGCTGCTCTCGGAGTCCGCGCGCATCGCCCCGCCCTTTAGCTCGACCGTGAGCAAGATCTCCGCGATGGGCATCGCGCCGACGACGGCGGTGGACTACAGCCATCGCATCTACGCGACGCCGCGCGCGGTGCGCTTCCAGGAGATGGAGTACAACGTCCCGGCGGAGCGCTTCACGGAGATCCTGCGCGAGATCGAGGCATGCATCAACAAGAACCGCTTCCGCGTGCATTTCCCCATCGAGTGCCGCTTCGTGCGCGGCGACGACATCTGGCTCAGCCCAGCCTATGGGCGCGACTCGGCCTACATCGCCGTCCACATGTACAAAGGCATGCCCTACAAGGAGTATTTCGCGGCGCTCGAGGAGATCTTTCAGCGCTACGAGGGGCGTCCCCACTGGGGCAAGATGCACACGCTGACCGCCGCGACGCTGGCTGCGCGCTATCCACGCTGGGAAGATTTTCTGCGCATGCGGGCGCGGCTGGACCCGAACGGCGTCTTCCTCAACGACTACCTGCGCGGCCTCATCGGCGTGGCAGGCGCGGGGCAACCGGCGGGACCAGCGGCGGGTGATGCGCGCGTTCCATCGAGTTGAGCGCGAGTGGTGATGATGAGCGATAGGATGAGAGTGGAAGAGAAGGTGGCGAATGTCTGAGACCTCGGCGCCGGCGGGCGGCAGTTCCGACGCGACGGTGATCCCGGCGGCGGGCGAGTTTGGCGGCGCGCACACCACGCTGCGCCGTGGCGCGCTCGGCCTGACCAGCGCGATCGTGATCTCGGTCGCGGTGATGTCGCCCGCCGCCTCCATCTTTTTCAACACCATCCCGCAGGCTGGGCTGGTGGGAGCCGCGATCCCACTCTGCTACCTCGTCGGCTTCGTCGTGGCGCTGCTGGTGGCCAACCAGTACAGCGAGTTCTCGCGCGAGCTTCCCTCCAGCGGCTCGGCCTATACCTTCGTGCGCGAGGGGTTGGGCGCGCGCTTCGGCTTCCTGACCGGCTGGATCGGCCTCATCGCCATCGTGCTCGGCGTCCCATACTCATTCGTCCTCATGAGCGCGAACTTGCAGACGCTGGTCTACCGCTTTTCGGGCGTGAACATCCACTGGACGATCTACTTCGTCGCGGCGGTGGGCGTCGTCTTCGCCATCAGCTACATCGGCATTCGCGAGTCGCTGCGCGTGGACCTGACACTGCTGGTCTTCGAGATCGGTGTTTGCCTGACGCTCGCGGCGCTCGTGCTCTTCAATGTCGGATCCAGTGGCGGGCTGAGCCTGGCGCCGTTCAGTCCGGCCTCGGTTCCGGCGGGTGGCGACCTGACGGTGGGTATCGTGCTAGCGATCCTGAGCTTCATCGGCTTCGAGACGGCGGCGGCGCTCGGCGAGGAGACGCGCTCGCCACGGCGCAACATTCCCCGTGCGGTCTACGGCTCGATGCTCGTGGTCGGCGCGTTCTACGTCATCATGGCCTACGCCGCGGTGATGGGCTATGGTCCCGACAAGATGGTCTCCGGCTACGCGCACGATGCGGCGCCCTTCGACACCATCGCCCGCGCGTTCGGCGGGAACACACTGGCCGTGCTGGTCGACATCGCCGGTATCCTCTCGTTCTTCAGCGCGGCGCTGGCCATCGTCAACGGCGGCGCGCGCATCATCTACACGCTTGGCCGCGACGGGCTGCTGCCACGTCCGCTCGCCTGGACACATCCCACGCGCCAGACACCCGCCGGCGCGATCACGCTGCTGTGTGGGATCGGGCTGGTGGCGGGGGTCGCGCTGGGGTTGGCGCTGACGCCGATCAGCGCGTTCGGCTTCCTGGGCACGCTCGACGCGCTCTTCGTGCTGCTGATCTACCTCCTGGTCAGCGCGGCGTGTATCCGCTTCTTCTGGCGCTCCCGGCGCGCCAATTTTCGTCTCGTGCGTCACGGCGTCATCCCGGCGCTGGGCATGCTCATCACTGGGGGAATCGTGGCGCTGGCGCTGATCTCGCCGGGAGACGCGCCGCTCAGCTACATCCCGTACGTCGTCGGCGCGTGGCTGCTCATCGGCATCCCGCTCGCGCTCATCGTCGGCGGCAAGGCCGTCGCAACGGAGCAGGCTGGCGAATCACCTACGGGCTAGCGCAACGAAATACACCCTACTACTTGCCCACCTTGCGGGCAGGCGACCGCTCAGTGCGATACAATGCCCGCAAGGAGGCTCCGTTGGACGCAGCTATCATCACTGCCGCAGCCGTCATCATCTCCATGGCGGTTCAACAATTCATCGGCATTGTTCGCGGTGCGTCCGAACACAAGCACGAACTGCGGCGCGACCGATCAGCCAAATATTACGAGTTCTGTCTCCAAGAATACCGAGAGCGGAGCGAGGCGTGTCAAGCGTTCCTGCTTGCCGTTCACCATATGTGGGTGATGGCTGGTGCGCGGAAACGCGCGCTCGAAATGCAAAGTAAATCTCCCTCGCCGCAAACCACAGCGGCGGCAAAAGCCGAAGCCGACGTGTACAAGTCCGCTGAAGACCTGTCCTCCACATATCGCGATCAAGCAGTAAACTACTAAGCGTTGACGAGAGGGCAAAAGAGGTAATGCAGGTATATCTTGCCGTCCCGTTTGGGCAACTTCTGGAGGACCCAGACGACAAAGAGGTGAAACGGAAATGGAATGAGGAAAGGGATGACTTGCAACGGGCTATCTTCAACTATCTGGGCGTCCTGAGAGAGGATTTGGTAGAGGCAGACGCCAAAGACGCCGCATAAACGAGCGTCGCTAGTCCTGAATGTGCGAGAGAACCCGCAACCCATTCTTGGCAGTGTTAAGGCAGAGGTCGAACGCTTAATGCTCGCTGTCCTGGCACGCTGACCCAAATAGCCAGCGCCGCACATCGAGTTGGGCGTTGCGAATGGATCGCCACACGCCATCTGTGTCCTCCGGTCCTGCATGCGCGATCTCAAACAGGATGCCAGCCACATAGAGCGGGATCGTAACCACAAGATAGACCACGTAGAGGGGAACGCTGATAATCGCCCAGAGCCAGCCGATGCGACGCATGACGCTCCCTCCACTCCATGAAAAACGCTGGCGCCTCTGTCTGGGAGAATACCCCATGCTGCCAGGCAAGGGGTAGGAATGCGATACAATGGCAGCAGGACAAGGAGAGCCTATGAGAGCCAGTGGGCGCCTGGAAAGAAGTGGCATGTGATGACGACGCACAAAGTTGAAATAGGGTATCCTGATGAGGCGCTCGAGGGCGGACTGGACGAGGCGCAGATCAAGGCTCTCGCACGCGAGGCGCTGTACGTACGACTGTACGAGCAGGGTTTGCTCTCATCCGGTCGCGCTGCTGAACTTCTCGGGATGACCCGCTGGGCGTTCCTTGACCTGCTGGATCGGTATGGGGTCTCGTCCTTCGACGAGAACATTGACTTCGACGAGAAACTACGGCGTGCTCGTCCGTGATCTGGTCGTCTCGAACACGACTCCGCTCATCAAGTTGGTCGGTGTAGGACTCCTCGATCTGCAGCCCCTACGTCTCTGGCAAGGTGATGATGCCGTGAGCCAGCGCCGTAACGACTGCTGCTGTGCGGTCGCTGACGCCGAGTTTGGCGAAGATGTGGAGCAGATGCGACTTGACAGTGGCCTCGCTCAGCCGCATGGCGCGCGCGATCTCTTTATTCTCCGCGCCGGTCGCCAGCAACCGCAGCGCCTCAATCTCACGTCCGCTGAGCGTTCCGCCGTTGGGGGTTGTCAATTGCGCCACCACACGGCGGGCAATCGCGGGAGCCAGATAGGATTCACCGGAGGCGACCGCGCGGATGGCGGCGCACACATCGGCCCACTCGGCGTCCTTGAGCATATACCCAGCGGCTCCAGCGCCAAGCGCACGCTGGATATCCAAGTCGTCGGAGTAGGTGGTGAGAATGAGGACACGGGTCGCTGGATGCGCGCGGACAATGCGCCGAGTCGCCTCGATTCCGCCCATCTGGGGTATTGAAAACCTTCCCACAGAATATGGCCAAATGTTGACAAACGTGGCCATATATGCTACCATACGGTTATGAAACTCAGCGAATACGCCCAGCGCCTGGGGGTGAGCTACAAGACGGCGT
>Ga0207684_10000820_pt1 | contig 35889 bp, 37 predicted proteins | sample KBSK5501metaG_FD_184342 | JGI IMG/M metagenome (GOLD analysis project Ga0207684, IMG submission 184342) | Corn, switchgrass and miscanthus rhizosphere microbial communities from Kellogg Biological Station, Michigan, USA - KBS K5-50-1 metaG... | ecosystem: Host-associated > Plants > Roots >... | reverse complement strand
CGACATCAGCGGCGGCGATGCGGCGATGGCGCGGCTCAAGGAGTCGACCCGGCGGAACATCCGGACCGGCATCAAGCAGGGCATCACGGTCGAGGCCTCCGACGCGTCGGCTGCGCTGGACAGCTTTTACGAGCTGCTCCAGGAGACCGCCGCGCGCGAACAGTTCACGGTTCGCAGCCGCGCCTACTACCACGACCTGCTGAGCCTCTTCCGCGACCGCGGACAGGTCGCCGTCTACCTCGCCCGCCGCGACGATCGATTGCTGGCGGGCGCCGTCATGCTGTTCTTCGGCTCCAAGCTGGTGTACCTGTACGGTGGCACGAAAAGCGAGGCGAAGGACTTGAAGCCCGGGTATATCTTGCATTGGCGCGCGATCGAAGACGCGCAGCGACGCGGCTGCACCACCTATGACATGTGGGGCGTGCCGCTGGATCCGCAGCCCGGCCAGCGCGGCTACGGCTATTACGTCTTCAAGTCGCGCTTCAATGGGCAGATGGTGCGCTTCATCGGCCTCTACGACCTGCCGGTCAATCGCGCGGCGACCTTGACCATCCGACTGGCGGAGCGATTCGCGCGGGCCGGCCAGCCCGAATTTGTCTGAGGCCGGGCTCGCCGTCACGCCGGGCGAGCGGCTCGGCCCGCAAGGCTGGGATGAGCTCCTGCTGGCGCAACCAGAAGGAAACCTCCTGCAGAGCTGGAAGTGGGGCGAGCTGCAATCGCGTTTCGGCTGGCGCGTGGAGCGGCTCGCCTTCCACGCGGGCCGCTCCGGGGTCTGTTCGCTGCAACGCAGCGCCGCGCTCTTCCCCGGCGGCGCAACGTACTACGTGCCGCGTGGGCCGGCGGTCGCCGAACGCGAGCGGCTACTGGTGCTCGACACGCTGGAGCGGCGGGCCGCGGACGGCGGCGGGCTGGTACTCCGGGTCGAGCCGAATGACGTCGTCGGCGACGAGTGGCCGGCCTTTTTCGAGGGGCGGGGATTCGTCAAGAGCAAACCCGTGCAGCCCGAGGCGACCCGCCTGCTGCGGATCGACCTCGATCCGGAGTCGCTGAAGGCTGGCTTCAAGCCGAAGACGCGCTACAACCTGAACCTCGCCGAGAGGAAGGGCGTTCGAGTGCGCGGGTCACGCGACGTCGCCACCTTCGCCCGGTTGGCGTTAGAGACAGCCAAGCGCCAGGGCGTTCACCTCCCCGGGGTCGCCTACTATCAGGCGGCGCTCGAGATCTTCGGTCCCTCTGACCAGGTGCGGCTGTACCTCGCCGAGCATGAGGGCGACACGCTTGGCGGGATCATGGTGTTCCGCTTCGGGAAAACCGCCTATTACTTGTTCGGCGGATCCGGCGATCGAAAGCGCGAGCTGATGCCCAACTACCTGCTGCACTGGCAGGCCATGCTCGATTTCCGCGCCATGGGCTGCGATACCTATGACTGGTGGGGAATCCCGGAAGAGCCGGCCCCCGACCACCCATGGTTCGGGCTCTATCGGTTCAAGACCGGCTTCGGTGGCGAGACGGTCCGCTACGTCGGCCTCTACGAGCACGTGCTGCGGCCGGGCCCATTGAAGCTGGAGCGGCGCTTGCAGCGATTGAAGGCGAAAGTTCGCGGTCCTATACTGCGGTGACATGGCGAGGGAGCGAACGCTCTCCGAGCAGGCCTTCGAGCAGTTTCCCCAGGCACTGATCATCGTCGATCGCGAAGCGACCGTGATTTCTCTGAACGAGGTCGCCGAGCGCCTGACTGGATGGGCGCAGCGGGACGCTGCAGGCCGGCCGGCGGCCGACATCCTGGAGGTGCGCACCGAGACCGGGGTCAACCTGTGCGCGCCCAATGGGGCGCTGCGACGCGCCCTGCGGCTGGGCACCGGCATCAACACCCACTTTGCCTACCTGTTCCGCTTACGGACCACCGATGACCCCGTGCGTGTCTCCTACTCCGTGTCAGCGCTGCGTCTCAAGGGCAAAACGCCGGACGGCGCCGTGATCGCCATCCACGACGTGACGCCAGAGCTGGAGACGATCGAGGCCCGCGACGCGCTGATGCTGGCGGCGTCGCACGAACTGAAAACTCCGTTGACCACGCTGAAGGGGTTGAGTGAGCTGCTGCTCGACTTCGACCTGACGGAGGCGCAGCGCCGTGAACTGCTGCAGGATCTCCACGGCCAGGCCGACCGGATGGAGAAGCTGATCGGCGACATCCTCGCGGTGAGCCGGATCGACTCCGGTCGAATCTCCGTCGACTTTTCGCGCGTCGACGTGTCTGACGTTTTCGAGCATGTTTGCCAGGAGGTCCGCCCAATGCTCAAGGGCCGGACGCTCACGTGTCGCGTTCCTGAAAACCTACCGATGATAATGGGGGAGGCGCGCAAGCTCCACCAGATCCTCGTGAACTTGCTGACCAATGCCATCAAATATTCCGAACCCGACACCCAGATCACTCTCAGCGCGCATCGTGAGCAATCGGCCGTGAGGTTCGAGGTCTCAGACCAGGGGATTGGAATCCGCAGGGAACACATGCCCCGCCTCTTCGAGAAGTTCTACCGTGCCGACGACCCGGCGGTCCGGCGCACCTCGGGCACCGGGCTCGGCCTCTACATCGTGCGTAGCCTCGTCGCCATGCTGGGCGGCCAGGTCCATGTCAGGAGCCGGCACGGCAAAGGTTCCGTCTTCATTGTCACGCTGCCGCGCGCGGAAGCGACCGCCCGACCCCGAGCGCGGCTGGCCGCGGTGGCGCACTGATGCCTCCCGCCAAGAAGATCCTGATCGTCGACGACGAGGCCATGATCCGCAAGGCGATCCACCTCGCACTCGAAAAGGAGGGGTACGAGGTGGTGGAGGCGGAGACCGGCGCCGAGGCCCTCCGCCGGATCGAGCTGAGCAAGCCCGACCTGATCCTGCTCGACATCATGCTGCCCGACGTCTCAGGCTTCGATGTCTGCCGTGATATCCGCAAGGCGGGGCTGCGCGTACCGATCATCATCCTCAGCGCCAAAACGGAAGAGATCGACGTCGTGGTCGGGCTGGAAATCGGCGCCGACGACTACATCACCAAGCCGTTCCGCACCCGCGAGCTGCTGGCGCGCGTCGCCGCCCACCTGCGCAAGGCCCGTCAGGAGGAAGAGGCGGTCAACCAGGGCAGGCTCGAGTTCAAAGACCTCGTCATCGACCTCAACGAGCGCCGCGTTTTCCACCACTCGAGTGAGGTGATGCTCACCCATACGGAGTTCGACCTGCTCGCCTTCCTGGCGTCGAACGCCGGTAAGGTGCTGTCGCGCGAAAAGATCCTGAACCACGTCTGGGGTTACGAGTACCCGATCGAGACGCGTGTCATCGACGTCCATATCCGCAACCTGCGGCGGAAGATCGAGCAGGACCCCTCACATCCATTCTTCATCCTGGCGGTGCCAGGCATCGGCTACCGCTTCACCAGCGCCGGCAAACTCGGCTGACGTCGCAGTTCAAACAAGATGGCGGGTGCAGGCGATCAAGAGCAAGCTAAAAAGCGCGAGGTAGCATTTCAATAACGGCGGAGGCCTATCGGTCGCCAAGAGCTTCTTGCTAGAGATTTGGCTAAGGCTTACGCCTTAACTGAGCGCGCTCGACAAGGCGCGTGTATAACCCCGGCGTTACCACAACGGATGGATGAGTTTGGTTAAGCGCTGTAAGGAATGGCGCGAACCCCTGCTGAATCACAACGCGAACTTTCTCACCATTCCTGCAATTGGATGTCGCTACGGCACCCATGGAATCGGTGCGAACCGCGACAATGTCTGCAATTAGAACCCTGCCCGAGCGCAAGAACCCCTTCCAATATAGGTAAGTGTCATCGAACTCCAACTGATAATTAGTTCGGTAGACCTCAAAACCAACCGACACTACGATGGCCAACCAAAGCAGCATGAACAACCATGGGCCTCGGTTGAGCGCGCTCCAGATTAGACTAATGGTGCCGACGACAATCAGAAATACGAAACCACCTGGCAACAAATTCCAACGTACGGGACGGTATCGCGGCCCCACAACCACGTACAACTGGACCTCGAATGGGAGCTTGCTTCAGGCCCGCGACACCGCGGCTCCGGCGGCGGGTCGCAGTTCGCGGGGGATTCGAGGCAGGAAGTTAGAGTGCGTCGATCGCCGGGCAAGGTCCGTGCCGTATTGACCCCAGCACACAATCGATTCGTCATTCTGGTGGAGCTGTCCCATCCACCAGGCCGGATCGCCAACCGTGCGGACCAGACACATGCCGCTGAAGTTGATGATTAATTCCGCTCTCAGCTCGTCGCGCTCATCGGGACCTTTGGACCAGTACACGCGGTGGACCTCCAATGCCAATAACTCCGCATCCGGCCATCTTGGCTCTGAGGCGAGCCAGGTCCCAGCCCGCGGGCAACCGCTCATCAATACTCATCTCAGGCGCTTTGGGGCCGCCTTAAGACGCAGCGGCGCCGGCGGCTGGTCGTAGCTCGCGGTAGACCGCCAGCAAACGATCGAGGTTGTCCGACAGGCTGTAGCGCTCCACGGCCCGGGCCCGCGCACGGTGGCCGAGCTCAGCACGAAAGTCAGGAAATTCGATTAGCGTGCGCAGCGCCAGACGGAGTTGGCCATCGAGATCCTTGGTATCCACCACGATGCCTGCCCCCCGCAAAGCTTCACCATCCGAGCCCACGTCGGTGGCTACCGGGGCGACGCCACAGGCCATGGCTTCGAGCAACGACAGTGACAAGCCTTCGACCATGGAGGGCAGCACGAAGATGTCCATCGCGCGCAACATCGCGATCCGCTTAGCTTCCTCCATCACCTGGCCGGTGAAGACGACGCGGGCGCTGCCGTAACGTCGATCGAGGCGGCGCTTCTCACTGCCACTCCCCACGACCACCAGCTTGACGTCCTCCGCCGCATCGACGTCCTGGAATGCGCGCACCAGGAGATCGACGTTCTTCTCAGGGTCGACGCGGCCCAGATAACCGACGAGCGCGCTTGCCTGCAGGCTCTGCTTGAAATCGGAGGCCCCGGGCGCGTACTTGTCGATATCGACGCCGTTGGGAATCACGGCCACGTTGTCGGCCGGCACGCCATAGTGCTCGAGCAGGCTCTTCTGCTGTTCAGAGAAGATGATGACCCGGTCGAAGCTGGCCAGCGATTGGGCATAGAGACGGTAGACCGCGGTGCTGATGCCCTGCCACAACCCGAACCGAGAGTCATAGGGGACATGGAAAGTCGCGACCACCGGCAGGCCCAGCTCGTGGCAGAGCTCCGGGAGTCCGAAGTCGATCAGGGTCGAGAAACTCAGCGAGACGTGCACCAGTTCGACGCGTTCGCGGCGGAGCAGGTCGGTGATGGTGCGTTTGGTCCGCGGCGACGAGATGATGTAGCGGTGGCTGCCGGTCAGCGAGCGCAGAGTCAGCGAATCGTCGGTGAGGGCAGGCAACGCGCCGTGATGGACGAAGAAGACTTTGACGCCGCGCGCCCGAAGGCCGGAGACGATCTCTCGGGAATAGGTCAGCAGTCCGTCGCCGGCGCGACCGCTCTGGTGACCAAGCCAGGCAATGCGAAGCGGCTCGGTCATGCGTCGATGTCCCGGAGGAGGTCGAGCAGGAAGGGGCGATTCTGAAGCTCCGCGTGCGGGATGTGCAGGCCTGGCTCGTCAACGACGCGACCGTCGTAGCGCAGGATGTCGATGTCGATCTCCCGAGGTCCCCAACGCTCGCGGGCCGTGCGGCCGAGCTCGTGCTCGATCCGTTTGAGGGCGTCCAGCAGGGGTCTCGGCTCGAGCGATGTCTCGACCTCGAGCACTTGGTTCAGGAACTGCGGCTGGTCACGAATACCGATCGGCTCCGTTTCATCCACCCGCGAGGCTCGAACCACCACGATGCCCGCCTCGGGTAATGCCGCACGTGCGGCCTGAAGGTATCCGGCGCGGTCACCGAGGTTGCTGCCCAAGGCGAGCCACACCCTGGACGAACCCCTCAAACGCTCGCTTGGCCCGTCGAACGTCTCAATCGCTCGCATCGCACTAAAGCGCGGCTCGCGAGGGGCGACGCCCCGAGCGCCGCTCGCGTCGGCCGGTGGGCCGGCCTGGCGGATGGCGTCGGCCATTTTGGCCACCCGAACCATCGCTTTGACGTCATGAACGCGAACGATGTCAGCGCCGCCGGCGATGCTGAGCGCGACCGCCGCGGCCGTGCCCTCGAGCCGCTCGCCGGGCGGCAGGTCGAGCGTCTTGCCGATGAACGATTTGCGAGACGGGCCGATCAACAACGGAAACCCCAGCCGGCGCAGCTCGGGCAGTCGCCGGATGATCTCCAGGTTCTCCTCGCGTGTCTTCCCAAAACCAATGCCAGGGTCCACGATGATCCGGTCGTCTGGCACGCCGGCAGCCCGCGCCAACTCGACGCTTTCGCGCAGGCTGTCTGAAATTTCCCCAATCAGGTCACGATAGCCACCGCCCGGTTTGTTGTGCATCAGCACGACCGGTACGCCGGCCGACGCCACGGTTGCCGCCATTTGTGGATCCCGATGGAGCCCCCAGACATCGTTGACCAGCGCAGCGCCGGCTGCGATGGCTCGCTTGGCGACCTTGGCTTTGTAGGTGTCAATTGAAATGGGAATGGCGACCGTGGCCACCACTCGCGTGACCACAGGAATGACGCGTGCGATCTCCTCCTCGACACTGAGGCCCGGTCCAGCCCAGGTCTCGGGACGGGTGGACTCGCCGCCGATGTCGATGAGGTCGGCCCCATCCCGCTCCATCTGCCCGGCCTGGGCGACCGCCAGTTCGAGGTCGGTCACGCCGTCCCCAGAGAACGAATCAGGCGTGACGTTGACGATCCCCATTACGTAGGTCCGCGAGCCCCAGCGGAATTCGTGGTCGCCGATGCGGGTCACGTTCATCGTGGCCGCCATCGGCCTGAGCGTAGCATCATGTCGTTTCGGTGACAGCCATCAAACTGAGCCGCCTCCTCGAGGGCGTCGACGTGCTCGAAGCACCGCCAACCGACCCCGAGCTGACCGGCCTTTGCTACGACTCGCGCCGCCTGAAGGCGGGAGACTGCTTCGTCGCCATCCCGGGCGCCCACACCGATGGGCACCGTTACGTCGAGACGGCATTGCGGGACGGGGCCGTGGCGGCGGTGGTGCAACGCAGGGCCGGTACCGCCTGGCCCCAGGTTGTGGTGCCGGACACGCGCCGAGCATTGGCAGTGATGTCGAGTACCTTCTATCAACACCCTAGCCGCGACATGGTCGTGATCGGCGTGACCGGCACTGACGGCAAGACCACCACCACGACGATGATCCACCAGATGCTGGTCAGCGCCGGCCGCCGTGCGGGCTCGATGAGCACGGTCGACATCCGCTTCGGCGAAGCGGTCGATCCGAACGACTCGCGCCAGACAACACTCGAGGCGCTCGAGGTCCAGGCGCAGCTGGCGCGCATGCGGGATGCCGGGCTGAAATTTGCGGTGATCGAGACCAGCTCGCATGGCGTCGCCCTGCAGCGCGTGGTTGGGGTGGACTACGACGTTTCTGTCTTTACCAACATCGCCCATGAGCATCTCGATTTCCACAAGACGATCGAGGCCTATCGCGAGGCGAAGGCGCAGCTGATCGATCTGACGGCTGGCAGCGCTCGCAAGGCCATCGAGAAAACGGCAGTCCTCAATCACGATGACCCGAGCTATGCCTACCTGGTCAAGCGACCCATCACCCGTCAGATCACCTACGGCATTCAGCTCGCCGCCGATCTCAAGGCTGACCGTGTCGACGTGACGCCCGACGGTTTGCGGGTGGAGGCATCGACGCCGCTCGGGCCACTGGCCTTGCGGTTGAAGTTAAGCGGTCGGTGGAACGCCGCCAACGCGCTGGCTGCTGCCGCCACGGGGGTCGCCGTCGGCCTGACGCTTGACGAGATTCGTCAGGGCCTCGAAAGCTATCAGGGGGTCAGCGGTCGCATGGAGCGTGTCGACCTCGGTCAGCCGTTCGCGGTGATCATCGATTACGCCCACACGCCGCAGAGCTTGGAGAAGGTGCTTCGTGAGCTGCGGCCAATAACCAAAGGCAAGCTGATCGCGGTCTTTGGCAGCGCCGGTGATCGCGATCGCGAAAAGCGGCCCTGGATGGGTGAGATTGCCGCCCGTCTGAGTGACTACGCCGTCTTCACCAACGAGGATCCGCGCGAAGAGGATGCCATGACCATCCTCAGCGAGATCGCCGCCGGGGCCGAGGAGGTCGGATGGGCCGAGGGCGAGCAGTACGCGCGGATCGAGGACCGGCGTCAGGGTATCGCGCATGCGGTCCGGAAAGCGAGTCCGGGCGACACCATCCTGCTGGCGGGGAAGGGTCACGAGCGCAGCATCCTGATCGGTCGGGGCAAGCAACCCTGGGACGAACGCGCGGCCGCCGAGGCGGCCATCAGGGGGCTACGGGCATGAGCCGCGCCGTGGAGGAGACCAACCGCCGGATGCTCCGAGCGCGCGACGCGATGGACCGCGCGTACGCTGAGCCGCTCGATGTCCCCGCACTCGCGGCAATCGCACACGTCTCCGAGGCGCACTTCATCCGAACGTTTCGCGCGACCTTCGGCGAGACGCCACACCGCTATCTCCAGCGCAGGCGCGTCGAGCGGGCCATGTTCCTGTTGCGCGCCACCGATCGCAGCGTGACCGATATCTGCCTCGACGTCGGCTTCAACAGCCTGGGCACATTCAGCCGCAGCTTCCAGCAGATCGTCGGCGAGGGACCGAGTGTCTACCGCGAGCGCGGCCCGATCAAACCGGTCCCAACTTGCTTCGCGATGGCCTGGACGCGACCGAGCAGTTTTGGAGAAGACCGGGCGAGAAACATCGTCTAGCGTGGGACGCGACATCAATCCCACTACCACGGAGGTTCGAAAATGTTCAACGCTCTTCTGATCTCATCGATCTACGTTCTCGACCAGGACAAGGCCCTCGATTTCTATGTCGGCAAGCTCGGCCTGGAGGTTAATACCGACCAGGACCTCGGATTCATGCGCTGGCTGACGGTGAACGTCCCGGGCGATTCCCACCAAGTCCTGCTGGAGAAGCCGGGGGCGCCGGCGCTCGATCCGAAGACCACCGAACAGGTTCGCGAGCTGGTGTCGAAAGGCGCGACCGGCGGGCACCTGTTCTTCACGACCACGGATTGCCGCAAGACCTACAACGAGCTGCGAGCCAGGGGCGTCGAGTTCACCGAGGAACCTACGGAGCGACCGTACGGCATCGACTGCGGCTTGCGCGATCCATTCGGCAACCACATTCGTTTTTCGCAGCCCATCCAGGTCCCGACAATGGCAGCGAGCGCTTCCAAGGCCAACCGATGAAGTTCCGCGCCCTGATCGAGCTCGCAGGCACGACCGCGACCAGCATCGAGGTGCCGGCCGCGGTCTTTCACAAGTTGGAGTCGAGCAAACGGCAACGCATCCCTGGGGCTCTCGGGACACTCTCAACCCGACGTGGGACGGTTCACCCCGTCAGCCCCAAAGGATCGAAATCCTACCAAACGGACCTTACAGTTCGCGTAGGGATGGCCGGGGGGCATTTTCAACCGCCTTAAGTGGCCATGGGCTCGACGCGCTCGACCTGGGATGGCCGAGCCTAGACCACGAAGTCTTAGCGTCGAGCGGCGACGACCAGCTTGCGGTCGGTAAACGATTTCACGTATCCATCGGCGGTCACGATCTCGAGGTCGCGGACCGCGGCGGTCGGGGCATTAAGGAAACGAGTGCGGACGCGCTGCTGCGTGGCGGCGTCCTCGCCACCGCGCTCGAGCCAGGGCTCGAAGTCGTGGGCTTTACGGACCACCTCGCTCTTCTCGACGCGGAACCCAGCCTGCTCGATAAAGGCTGCCCATTCTCGTTCCGTATAGATCCGTTTATGGGTCGGGTCGCGCAGCAACTCGACCTCGTCCTGGTAGGCGGCGCTCGCCGGGTCCTCGGGGGCGGTCGTGTCGATGAAGATGAAGATCCCGCCGGGTCGGAGCACGCGCGCCACCTGGCGCATCGCGAGGGCTACATCGTCGAAATGATGCGCTGCGAGCCGGGTGGTGACGATATCGAAGCTCGCTTTAGGAAAGGGGAGTTCCTCCGCGCCCGCTCGAACGAACTGCGCGTTCCACAAGTCAGCTGTTTGAAATAGGCGACGGGCCGCTGCCAGCATGGCGTCGACCGGGTCGGTCAGGACGACCTCGGAAACGCGGGGCGCGAGCGCGAGTGCCGTGTGCCCGGCGCCGGTGCCGATGTCCAGCACCCGCTCTTTCCCGGTCGGAGCCGCGTACTCAACGACCAGCTCGAGCTCGCGGCCGGCCTTATGCTCGCCCGTGGCGTAGGCTTCCGCGGCCTTCTCCCAGCGCCCGATCCCACTCACCCGATCAGCTTAGGGCGACGCTATCGAGGACCTGCTTGACGATTGTCGAGTTGGGCTCGGCGGTAAAGAACGAGAACTGATAGTTGCGTGCCTTCGTGTGGACGTACGCCGCGCTCATGAACGGCCAGCCCTGGTCGGGACGAGCCCAGGCGGAGCTCACCTTGCAGGTATCGAGGGCGACTCGCGAGACCTGCTCGGTGACCGGGTTGACACTCCAGACCGCGATTGTGGCGGTGTGGTCGGCGACCGGCGCAATGTCGGGGCGGAGAAGCCCAGGCAGCTGGACGGTCAGCGTGTCTGACGTGGTCGTCTGCAACACGAGGAAGGGGAGCTCATCGCCAGTCTTCGAGACGGTGGTGATCGACGCGTTGGACGAGGGGGCGATCTGGTAACCCTGCGGCAGCATCAGGCTCCAGCCAGAACCGCTGGCGGGGTGCAGCGCCGTCATGACGACAAAGTCGGACCGCACCCAGCCCGCCTGGCTGCCGAGCGTGACGTGATACCAGGTGTTACCGGCGGCGTCCGGTGCTCGGCCGTCGGCCGTGGCCTGGGTGCCCTGGGTCAGCGTGGCCAACCTCGTGCTCGAGGCGCTCGCCGCCGACCGCAGATTGACGCCGAGTGGATCGTTGACCCAGATCGCGAAGGGAAGAGACGGCGTGGAGGTCGTGGACGCCGCCGGTGCCTTCGGCATGGGCAGTGACGCCGGACAGGTCGTGGGTGACGGGTGCGGATCGACGGTGGTTGAGGGTGATGGTTGAGGCCGGCTCGCCACGGCGTGGGTCTTATAGAAAGACGTGAGCGGCCCAGCCAGCAGGAAGGCCGCAACGGCGCCGATGACCATCAGGGGAATTAGGCGGAGAGCCGACCTCATGCCCATGGAACGCCCCAGCCGGGATCGCAGTTACGCGAGCGGTTTGCGGTTGGGGAGTCCGGTGCGCCGTGCATAATCGGCCGGGGTTGGGCCCAGCTTGGGCACGTATAGGAGGGTCCTGCTATCGTCTCCGGGACGCTCCAGCCGTGGCGGCCCGCCGCCGAGGAGGCGCGCCGCCGGCTCGAGCAGGTGTGGATCGATGGGGCTGACTTGGGCAACGAGGTCTCCACCTGGTCTAACGAAGGGAAGGGCAAGCTCCAGCAGCACCGCCGGTGGCGCCGCCGCCCGCGAGATCGCCCGATCGAATTGCTCCCGAAGCGCCGGCTGGTGGCCCAGCTCCTCGGCTCGACCTTGTGCCCCGGCCACGTTTTTCAGGTTGAGGGTGGCGGCCACGCGCTCGAGGAAGGCGCATTTCCGTGTATTCGCCTCCAGCAGGGTGAACTGCACGTTAGGCATGGCGAGCGCCAGAGGGATCGCGGGGAGCCCGCCGCCGCTTCCGATGTCGATGACCCGCCCAATCCCCGTCCACGGGATAGCCAGCAACACATCGCCAGCCGCAATCTGGGCCAGGACCTCTTCCATGGTGCGCGCGCCAGTCAGGTTGACACTCCGGTTCCAATCGAGGAGCATCTCGGCGTAGCGCTGTATTTCCGGCCCCATTCATCCTTACAATATTGGGGATGCCCATCTACGAGTTCTCCTGCCTGAGCTGCCGCCACACCTTCGACGTCTTCGGAGGCTTCGCCAGTCGGGACGAGCGTCAGGTCTGCCCCGAGTGCGAGAGCACGAACACCAAGGCAATGTTTTCCACCTTTGCGATGGTCGGAAGCAGCCAGAGCTCGAGCTCATCGGCCTCGGCTGGCTGCGGTTGCGGCGGCGGCTGCTCCTGCTCGAACTGATAACGCCGCTGTAGACACAGCCTCGGGCTTTCCCTCATGATTGTCGCCGTGGCGACCGCCGGCACACCCGTCCGCCTTCGGGTCATGCCTCTGGGCGAACTGCTCGACGAGACCTTCAAGCTCTATCGTCGCCATTTCACCGTGATCGCGGGCGTGGCGCTCGTCATCATCGTCCCCAACCTGATCCTGAGCTTGATCTCGGGCTCCTATCGCGCCAATCCGGTGACCTACCTTCAGAACGTTGCGCAGAGCTTCAACAATCCGGACGAGCTGGCGAGGCTCCAGGCCCAGCAGCAGGCCTACACCAGCTCGCCGCTGTATCTGCTCAGTTTTCCGATCGCCGCCTTGCTGCTTCCGTTCAGCGTCGGCGCCCTGTACCGTGCCGCCACCTCGCTGGCGGCGGGCAACGTGGAAACCATCGGTTCGGTTCTCGTAGGGACACTCCGCCGCTACTTCGCAGTGTGGGGCGTCGTTCTCCTGGCAGTCCTGCTCTTCGTCGGCGCGATCGCCATCGTGACCATCCCGGTCGTGATCTGGGTCGCGATCCGCTGGTCGGTCGCGATACCGGCGCTCTTTGCCGAGGGCGTCGGCCCGGTGAAGGCCCTGGGACGAAGCTGGAACCTGGTCCGTGACAACTGGTGGCGCACGCTTGGCATCCTGATCATCGTCAGCATCATGGTGTACCTCATCGACGCGGCGCTCCAGATACTCTTCGCCGGCGTGGCGGCGGTGGTGCCCGGTCTCACCGGAGACCTCCGGGCCGGTGTCATCACCACGATCACGACGCTCGTCGATGCCCTGGTTGGCGCGATTACCCCGATCGCGATTACGATGCTCTACCTCGACCTGCGGGTCCGCAAGGAGGGTCTCGATCTCGACCAACTTGCCCGCCAGGCCGCCCCAGGCACTGCGCCGGCGTAAGCGGTTGCCGCGGGGGGCAGTGGCGACGATCCTGCTGGTCTATCTCGGCACGCTGCTCGCGTCGGGCGTCGCGCCGGCGGCGGCCAGCTCGGCGGACGATTACGCCAACGCCGTCCATCGCGCGCTCACGCTGGTTCAGTTCGCGGAGCGCGGGGATGTGCCGTCGGTCCAGCAGGCGATCGATGTCCTGACGCGGGACACGGGGAACGATCAGCCAGAGATCTTGCGGGACCTACGCCGGAACCCTCCCGATCTTGGCGATGCCGACCAGCGGTTGCAGGCGTTGTACGCGACGCTGCAGGCGCGCGTCGATACGCCCGACCCAGGCCAGGCCGAACGGCAACTGCAGACAATCCTGTCGCAGCCGCGCTACTCGGGACTTAGCACCGGGCCGTCGATCCCAGAACGGATCCTCGACTTCATCGTGCGTCGGATTGGCGATCTGTTGAAGTGGCTGGGGGTCGGCGGCCTCGGCCTCAACATTCCACCCTGGGCCTGGCTCGGAATCGGACTGGCCGCCGTCATCTTGATCATCGCCTGGCCGATCCGCGGCGGTCTGAGCCGAGGCGGACGTGAGGCGAGGTTACGGGCCGCCGCGCCAATGGCGCGCGGTCGCGTCGACTTTTTCCACGAGGCCGACCGGTTGGCAGCCGGCCAAGACTACGTAGCGGCGATCAAGGCGCTGGCGGGCGGGGTCGCCGTCCACCTCCGGGGCGAACATGCCTGGGAGCACAGCCCCTTCACGGTGCGGGAGCTGTTCCAGCAGTCCGAGCGCGCCGACGCCCTGCGACCGCTGCTGCTCTCATTCGAGGAAGCGAGCTACGGCCATCGGACTCCCGATGCGGCGACCTATGGCCGCGCGGCTGAGGCGGCGGCGCCCTATCGGGGAGCGGCCGCGTGAAGGGACGTGGATGGATCGCGCTGGCGGCGATGGCTGTGCTGGTCTTCGTTCTGGTCCTGCTGCGCGGCTCGGGGAACCAGGGCCAATCCCCGGACCATGCTTCGACCAGCGATGCCGCCGGCGGGACCTCGGCGCTTCGCGCCTACGCCGACGCACTCGGCCATACGAGTGGATCGGTCGAGGGCGATTTCACGCTGTCGTCGTCATCCGGCCTGCTCTTTATCTTCACGCCCACCAGCGGGTTCAGTACGGCCGAGGCCCAGCAACTCAATAGCTGGATGCAATCCGGGGGCGTCGTCGTCTACGCTGCCGAAGACGGCGACCCGCAGCTGGACAGCCTGTTCGGATTGCTTCGCGCCCTAACCGCCGTGTCCGCGAAGGCCCATGCCGCGGCGCCCATCCTCGGCGGGGTCGGCTCGGTTAGCGGCGCCGACAGCGCGCGCCCGTTCCGACCGGCCGCCTCGCAGGTCCCGGTGCTTCGCAACGACGCCGGTGACGTGCTGGGGGTGCGTGAGGACGTTGGCCACGGCCAGCTGATCGCGCTGACGGATCCCCTCATCCTTTGCAATGGCAATCTCGGCAAACCCGACAACGGTCGCTTCGCGGCCGACCTGATGGCGATGACGCCGACCGGTGGCCGGGTGTGGTTCGACGAATTCCATCATGGCGCGGCGGCGACCGGCTCGCCCGAAACGGCATGGATGACGACCCCCTGGGGCATTGCCCTGATCGCGGTGGTGCTGATCGCGTTCGTCGGCCTGGCGCTCCGCGGCCGAGCCTTCGGCCCGCGCATCGCGCTGCGTGCTCGGGAGGACCGGTCCTCGGCGGAGTACGCGGTGGCGGTCGGGAGCCTCTTGCATCGCACCGGAGCTCGGCGCGTTACGCTGGAGGCCTTGCTCTCCGCCACGCGCCGCGCCGTCGCCCAACGCATTGGTCTCGGCGGCGATGTCTCCAGTGATCGCCTCAACGCCACCATCGCACAGCGCGCACCCGCGGCGGCGGAAGAATTGGCCCGCGCCGAGCGTGATCTCGAAGGCGCCAGCGCGAGTGAAGTCGATGTCCTCGAGATGGCCCGCCGTTTGCATGATGTCGCCTATCCGCTAAAGGAGTCCGCATGAAAGCCGCCGATTTTTACGCGCAATTTCGCTCGGAAGCATCGAAGGCGATCGTCGGCCAGGACGAGGCGGTACGCCTGTGCGCGATTGCCCTGATCGCGCAGGGCCACGTCTTGCTCGAGGGTGTTCCCGGTGTAGGCAAGACGCTGCTGGCCAAAACGATCGCGCGAATGCTCTCGCTGGACTACGGTCGGGTGCAGTTCACGCCGGACCTGATGCCGTCGGACATCGTGGGGACGTCGGTCTACGACCTGCAGTCGCGATCCTTCAGGATTCGGAAGGGGCCGGTCTTCACCAATATCCTGCTGGCGGACGAGATCAACCGCGCTCCGGCGAAGGTGCAGGCCGCTTTGCTGGAGGCGATGGAAGAGCACGGTGTCAGCCTCGAGGGGCAGCAGCAGCCACTCCCCGACCCCTTCATAGTGCTCGCCACCCAGAATCCGATCGAGTACGAGGGGACCTATCCCCTACCCGAGGCGCAGCAGGACCGCTTCCTGTTCAAGGCCTTCATGAATTACCCGACGCCGGAGCAGGAGCTCGAGATGCTGCGGCGCTGGGATGCCGGCATCGAACTGCGAGACCCGGCGCGAGCGGGCGTCACGCCCATCGTCGAGGCCGCCGCCATCGCGGAGTGCCAGGCCGAGGCTCGAAAGGTCACGGTCGACGAGCGGCTGCGCCGCTACATCATCGAGCTCGCCGTCGCCACACGGCAGGCAGCCGAGCTGGTACTGGGGGCGAGCCCGCGCGCGGAGGTGCTGCTGCTGCTGGCGTCCAAGGCGGCTGCGGCGTTCGAGGGCCGCGACTACGTCACGCCGGACGATATCAAAGGGTTGCTCCGCCCCACCTTCCGGCATCGGCTGCTGCTGCGCCCGGAGGCGGAGGTTGGCGGCCAGACCGCCGACAGCCTGCTGGACGCGGTGATCGCCCGCGTGACGCCGCCGCGGTAGGGCGGGCGCCTCGCGCATGACTCTCCTGCCGCAGCCACGGCTGCTGGCCACACTGCTCGCCGGGTCCGTCCTCTTCCTGCTGCTCCTGCTCAGCCCGGTGTTCATCATCGCGCCACTGCTCTATTACGCCGCGATCGCCGGCGTCATCATCGCGGAGGCGGCGCGCCTCCCGAGCAAGTCCGGTTTCATGGCGAGCCGCGTCCTGCCCCAGCCCTTCTCGCTGGGGGAGGTCCAGAGTGTGCAGCTCCTGGTGGCGCACGCCGGCGCGGCGGGCCTCCCTGCCGAGGTCGCCGATCACGTGCCCGCCGACCTGCGCCCGGATCGGCGGGTGCTGTCGGGGGTCTTCGATGGCGAGGGCCTGCTGAACGTCGAGTACACGGTCGAACCGCCGCACCGAGGCGCGTACCGCTTTGGCGCCGTCGACCTTCGCTGCTGGCGCCCGGGTGGCTGGCTGATCCGGCAGGTGCGGATCAGGGCTGACGAGGCGGCCGCCGTCTATCCCGATGTCCTCGCCATCAAGCGCTACGAGCTGATGCTGCGCCGCGGCATGCGCATCATGGCCGGCCTTCGTCGGGCTCGCCCGCCGGGCGCCACCACGGCCTTCGCCGGGTTGCGCGATTACCTGCCGGGCGATGAGGTGCGCCGCATCAGCTGGAAGGCGACGGCGCGGCGCGACAGCCCGGTGGTGATGGAGGTTGAGGCGGAACGCGGCCAGCAGGCGATCATCGCCATCGACTGTGGCCGGTTGATGACGGCGCCGGCGGGACTCCTGAGCAAGCTCGACCATGCGGTCAACGCCGCGCTGCTGCTGGCATGGGTGGCGCAGAGCCAGGGGGACAAGGTCGGCATGCTGACCTTCAGCGACAGCGTGCGCCGTTTCGTCGTGCCGCAACGAGGGCCGGCCCAGGTATCGCAGCTCAACAAGGTGCTGTACGACGTCAAGCCCGAGTACACCGAGCCCGATTTTGCGGAAGCCTTCTCGCACCTCGCGCTTCGCGTCAGCCGTCGCTCATTAGTAATCGTGCTCACCGACGTCCTCGACCCGGAGGCCTCGCGCGACCTAGTTGGCCACGCCATCCGCTTGAGTCACCGCCACCTGGTGATGGTGGTCGCGATGTCCGATCCGGAAGTGCTGGCGGCTCGCGACGCCCCGATCGAACGGGTCTCGCGCGCCTACGAGTGGGCCGCCGCGGAGGAACTTCTCTCCGCCCGGCGCGCCAGCTTCGAGCAGCTTCGGCAGGGTGGTGTCCTGGGGCTCGATGTCGAGGCCGGCCAGCTCAGTCCCTCCCTGGTCGAACGCTACCTGGAGTTGAAGGAGCGCGCGTTGTTATAGCGGCGCAGTAACTTCGACGTAACCCGGACCGTTCCCCCTGCGCCAAAATCGACGTGAAAACCCTCGAACGCAATCAAATCGATCAGCTGGTCCGCGAGCTCGAACCCGACGCTTACCGGCTCGCTCTCGCAGTTTCGTCGGATGCTGCCTCCGCCGAACGGATCCTCCTGGGCGCGTTTGCCAGCCTGGCACCATCGCTCGCGACCACGCCCCAGATCGTAGAGTTGAGGGAGCGGCTGCATGCCCGCATCCGCCAACGCGCCGCTCGAGGTCGCCGCTCGACGGCGCCGATGGACGACCGGGCCGATCAGGCGGTCGCCGTCAGTGACAGCCTCCATATCCGGATCGTCGACTTGCTCGAGGAGGAGCAGGGGGTCGAGCCGGTTGGACGGCGCCGGGCTGTCATCCTGGGTGTCGGGGGGGTCCTCGTCGTCGCCGCGGCCGCGGCTTTGTTCTGGGTTCGCGCCGATGCGCTTGCCAGCGCGCAGCCAACCGTCACGGACCTGAGCCCACTGCCCGGCGCAAAAGAGGTTCCCGTGCTGGGAGACTTCAAGGTCACCTTCGGCAGCCACCCGGTTGGAACACCGAGCCTGCGCCTCGAGCCGCCTGATGGCGTGTTGGAGTCGCCGCGCTGGGACGGGGGCACCCTCATCGTCAGCTATTCCGGGCTCCGTCTCGCGACCAGATACCAGCTCGTCCTCGGGGCTGACTACCGCAGCCGTTTCAAGGACATCGGTCACCTCGTGAAGCGCTGGGCGTTCCGCGCCGAGGGCTATCCCGTCCTGGTCAAGTTCGGGCCAGCCGACGGGCAGACCGGTGTCACGCGCATCGGGGCGCTAGCGATCGATTTCAATCATCGTCCGCCGGTCGACCCCCAGGTGCAGATCTTCCCGGCTGACGGCTCGCTCGAGACAGGGCGCTGGACGGGAAGCACATGGATCGTCGCCTATCAGGGCCTGAAGCCAGTCACGACCTATCAGGTCACCGCGCAGGTCGACTACGGCGTGGCTGCGGCCAACATCCGACACCAATGGGCCTTTACAACCGAGCCCGGAGCGCCACCCGCCGGGACGCCCGTGATCTGGTACTCGCTCTCGTCTCCCTGGCAGAGCTTGGCCGATCCGCAACGACTCGTGGCGATCGACTGGACTGGGACACTGGTTGGCACCATCTATCAGACGCCCGCGACCGCGCAGTCGCCGGACGGATCGATCCTTTCCACACCGACCGGCGAGTACTTCGACCGTACCGGTACGTTGATGAGCACCTCATCGTCACCCACCTTCTACCCGTCCGTCCTCGCCGATGACAACCGAAGCCTGTGCGAAATCCGCCCCTCTGGCACGAGTCCTGGCGAGCAGTGGGTTTTTGTGCGCCGCCTCGATGGCGCCTCACACCGGGTCGCCCCTGTGGGCGTGATGCCCGCTCGTGGAGGCTTTTCCATCATGGCATGCAGCGTGCTGAACAATCGGGTGGTTGTCGGTGACTTCGGTATGAACGGACTCGCCGGCGTTCGTGTCATCGAAGTCTCGACCGGACGCCTCATCCTTCAACGGGCCTACCCAACCCAGTCGACCAGCGTCGTCAGCTCACACGACGGCAAATACCTGGCGGAGCAAATCACGACCTTTGACCCGCAGGGCCTGCCATTGACGGCAGCGACGGTGATTCGTCGGACCGTCGACGGAAAGGTCGTTGCTGATGTTGCCAATCAACGGGTTCTGCGTTTCTCCTGGGACGACACGCGTGTGGTGACGGTTCCCGCATTCGCGGGGCTGGGCCGGAACGACGTCGAGCTCATCGAATGGCAAACGGGCAAGACGCTTTGGCGTCAGTCTGGTTTGAACACCTATGGAAACGCATTTGCGCTGCCCCAGCCGAACGGGCCTAATATGGCGATCGCCCTGTCCACACAATCGCAGAGCGGCGACGTGGACCAGCTCTGGCTGGTCGCGGCCAATGGCCAGGCTACCCAGGTCCTGAACGAGGTATTCTATCCGGCGTTCGTTTCGGGCTTCTGACTCCGGCGCCCCGCCAAGAGCAGGTAGGAATAAAGCAGAACCCCGGTCGTCAGGCCGACTGCGACCTTGATGGCGGTCGGCGCATCCGACGGGCTCAAGTTGCCCTCGATGAGACCGGCGATGATCAGGAGCGGCGCCAGGCCGGCAAGGATGATCAACGCTTTGCGCGCCGCCAGCACGAGCGCGTCGCGACGCCGGTAATCGCCCGGCAGTAAGATCGCCCAGCCCATCATCAGGCCGCAGGCTCCGGCCGCGACCACCACCGAGAGCTCGAGCACGCCGTGGCCGACGACGAAATCGAGCAGTCCGGGCGCGATGCCATAGGCGTTGGTCAGGCCGAGCAGGCCGCCCAGCTGGATCCCGTTCGTCATCAGCAAATAGATGGTGGGGAGGCCGAGCAGAACACCAAAGGCGAAGGCGAGGATCGAGACGTTGATGTTGTTCGTCATGATCACACCCGACATCAGCGGCCGTCGATCGACGGGGATCTGGGTCCAGAGGTGATGGCTGCGCACCAGTTGCACCAGCTCGGCGGGCACCAGGGCATAGGCCAGCTTCGGGTCGAGCGTGATGGCGACGAACGCCACCAGCGCCGGTCCGAAGAGGAGCAGGGCAGCGGCGATCAGGTAAGGGGCGGCCTCGCGGTAGGTCTGCGGCAGCGTGCGTTTGTAGAAGATGGCAATGCGCTCGCCCAGATTGCCACCCTGACGGTACACCGCCGCGTGACCCCGAGCGACCAGCCCGTTGAGATACCCTGCCACCGGCTCGGTCGGCCAGTCACGCTGGGCGCGCGCGAAGTCGGCGGTCGCCCGCCGGTAGAGCGCGGCCAGGGAGAGCACTTCGCTTGCCCGCAGCCCGCCGACCCGGCTCGTCCCCGTGCGCGTCAGCAGTTTTTCCAGGCGGTCCCACTCCGGTCGCCGGCGGCTGACGAATTCATCGGCGCGCACCATTCCCATCATGACGGACGCGGCCTTCCAACCACCCTCCCTTTTGCGGGTGGGCGGTTACTGTCGCAGGACTGCGACGCGCTCTCGCAAATCGGCGGGTAGAGTGTGAGCGTGCACCCGCCCGACGCCTCAGACGACCTCGTCATTCCCACGCCGGAGCGTGTGGCCTTCCAGTATGAGATCGCCGGGATTGGCAGCCGCTTCCTGGCGCAGATCCTCGATTCGCTCGTCATCACGGTGATCCTGATCGCGATCACTATCCTCGCCGCCTCGCTTGGCGGCGTCTTCGGCTCCGGCGAGCTAGCCCTCCTGATCGAGATCATCCTCGGCTTCATCCTGCTGGCCGGCTACTTCCTGGTCAGCGAGGCGGCCTGGAACGGACAGACCCTGGGCAAGCGTGCCGCCCGCCTGCGGGTGGTTGGCGATCACGGTGAGCCGCTCACCCTGGGGCAGGCTGCGATTCGCAACCTGGTGCGGATCGTCGATTTCCTCCCGCTTTTCTATGCCATCGGCATGTTGACGTTATTCATCAACGGGCGTGGCAAGCGGCTGGGAGACTTCGCCGCGGGAACGCTGGTGGTGCGGGATCGCGAGCGCGTCAGCCTCTATGACCTCTCGAGTGCGCCGACCGGGGCGGTCGCGGCCCCGCAACCCGCACCCTCGTCGATCTGGGCAGCGCCCTCATCGACGCCGACGACGTCCGCCGCACTGACCGGCGCGCCCGCGCTCGACCCGGGACTTCGACGACTGGTCGTCGCCTATGCCGCCCGCCGCGAGGCGCTTCCGGTAGCGCGGCGCCGGGCGCTCGCCGACAGCGCGGAACCTGCGTTGCGGATCGCTCTGCCGGACGTCGTCGCCGCCGCCGGCGCGCTCGCCGCGCTCGACCAGCTTGCCGAACGCGAGGGGATCTCACCGTATCGCCCGATGCATCACGGGGCCTCCAGCGCCATGACCTGGGGTGTGACCACGCTGCTCTTCTTCTGGATGCCGCTGATCGCCATCCCAACCGGGATCCTGGCGATCGTCTTCGGCAATGGTGCGGTTCGCGAAATTCGCTTGGCGCCGAACCGTTACCAGGGTGACGATCGAGCCAGGACCGGCCGGCTGCTCGGCATCATTGGGCTGTCGGTCACCTCGATCCTGTTGGCGCTGTTTCTCCTCGCGGTCGTCTTTCGCAGCGGTTAGAGTCGCTGGCGGCCGGCGATCCCGGTCTCGAGGGGATGCCACCACTCGACCCGCGGCTCGCCGAGCTTCCAGCAAAGGAAGACGGTCTCGCCCTCCCGCTTGTGCAGAAAATCGATCAGTCCGATGGTGGGATCGCGAAGCGTAATGCCCCACTCCTCGAGCTGGCGCATGTCAGCATCGAGCGTTTTCGTCAGGGTCGACAGCTGGCGCCCGGGCAAGCCGCCACCATTCTGTGCCGCCTTCTCACGGACCGCGGCGACCGTCTTATCCTTCGCCAGTTCCTCCTGCGTCTTCCGGATGCGCTCGAGCAGGGGTTTGAGCTTGGGGATCAGTCCGTTGGCTTCATCCACGCTGTAGAAGGTTTCCGCCACGCTCGCACCTCAGGCGGCCGAAATGGGGGCCATGGCGCGCAGCCGTGCCACCATGCCGGGCAACCGATCCAGAACAAGGTCGATATCGGCGTCGGTGTTGCCCTTTCCGACCGACAGGCGAAGGCTGCCCAGCGCGCGATCCCGCGGGTAGCCGAGCGCGAGGATCACATGACTCGCCTCCAGCGAACCCGACGTGCATGCTGAGCCTGATGATGCGGCGATCCCTTCCATGTCGAGTTGCAGCAGGAGCGACTCGCCTTCGACCCCGGCAAACAGGAAGCTGGCGTGGTGCGGCAGGCGCTTGAGCGGATGCCCGGTGAGTTCGGCGCCGGGGATTCGGTCGAGGACGCCGGCGATCAGGCGATCGCGCAGCGCCGTGAGGTGCGCCGTGTTCCTGGCGAGATCCCGTTGAGCGATCCCCATCGCCTTGGCGAGCCCGACGATACCGGCGACGTTTTCGGTCCCGGCGCGGCGATTGCGCTCGTGTCCGCCTCCGTGCAGCTGCGGCTCCAGCCGCACACCGGAGCGCGCGACCAGGCAGCCTACGCCCTTCGGACCATGGAGCTTGTGCGCCGACATGGACAGCAGGTCGACGCCCAGCTCATCGACGCGCACCGGAATCTTTCCTGTCGACTGCACGGCGTCGGTGTGGAAGTAGGCCTGACTGTGCTCGCGAGTCACCGCGACCAGTTCGCGGATCGGTTCGATGGTGCCGACCTCATTGTTGGCGTGCATGATGCTCACGAGGATCGTGTCTGGCCGCAGCGCCGCACGCAGCGCGAGTGGGTCGACGAGCCCGAACCGGTCGACTCGCAGCCGCGTGACCTCGAAACCGTCACGCTCCAGCGCATCCGCCGAGCGGAGCACGGCATCGTGCTCGATGGTCGAGGTGATGACATGACGGCCGCGATCGGCGTTCCGCTCGGCGATTCCACGGAAGGCGAAGTTGTCGCCCTCGGTGCCGCCCGAGGTGAAGATCACTTCCTTCGCGACCACGCCATAGAAGGCCGCCACCTCGTCGCGGGCCTGGTCGATCGCCTGCCGTGCGCGCTGTCCCAGGCCATAGACGCTGGAGGCGTTGCCAAACTCCTCGGTGAGGTACGGCATCATCGCCTGCAGGACCTCGGGGTCGAGGGGCGTGGTTGCCGAGTGGTCGAGATACACCATCGGCATCAATCTTAGAAGTCTTTAGGAGGACGACTGCTGGCGCGACGGACGCCAGTGGACAAGTTCCCTGATCGGGCCATTGAATGCCTTCATGAATTCGTGGACGTCGAGCATCTCATCGCTGCTGATCGGACCTTCCTCAGCCGCCTTGGGCAACCCATCTGGATGCTTGGCCTTCTTCAGCAGGAGGACCGCGACAAAGCTCACGCCGCAGTTGGCGCAGGTGACTTCAACGGTGCAATGGCCATCGGCTTCGTTGAGCAGCAGCACCTGGCAGTCGGCCAGCGCCTGGGAGCAGGCGAGGCATTTGTAGTATTTGGCCCGTTCCTTGATCAGGGCGATCAGGTTCACTAATTTCACTATAGACGGCGCCTGAACTATGGCCAAGCCGCCGATTCGGGATCACCCGCCGAGCCGGTAGATCCGGATGTAGGGGCCGGGCCGGACCCAGCCGCCGTAGCCGGCGAGCGGCACATAGTAGGTATCGATCGGGTCGAAGACGCCTTGGGGACAGCCGATCGTCGGCGTGAAGCTCGCCAGGGGCGGTCCCTGCGCCCGCAGCGCCCGCTCGAGCGGGCTCTCGACACCGCAACCGGTTGCCGGCGTTTCGTAGCCGACGACCACATAGGTAATCCCCTCGTTGCGAAAGCTGTCGAGCGATGTCAGCTGGAGGTCGTCTCGCGCCAGCTCATGGATGCTGTATTGCGTCTCGAGTCGGCTGTCGAGAAATGACGCGACATAGGCATTCGTCGCTCCGTGACTGTGTTCACCGCTGTCGATCATCGCCTGGTCGTGAGCCGGCCCCGCCATGTACGGAACGGCCGCCCGGCTGCCCGCGGGCACGTGGCTCGCGAGCCAGTCGAAGGCGAGCGTGCGCGTGTCTGTCTGTTGAATCAGCAGGTCGTAACGAACGTCGTGGACCAGCGGCGCGACCACGACGAGCACGAGCGCCGCGGCGAGCGCAAGATGCCGCGCTTGACCGCGCGCCGTGCGCTCGACCAGCGCCGCCATTGCCCGACCGCCGAGCAGCAACAGAAAGGGGATCATGGGGTCCGCATAACGGAAGAACACCGACCGGCCGGCACCGATCAGCAGGAAGTAGACGCCCAGGAAGGCAAGGATGATGAGGTCGGCCGGCTGCCGCCGCCAGGCCGCGTAGGCGACGCCCACGATCGCCAGCAGCACCAGCACCGGATCGATGCCAAACCACAAGGCGAGGCTGAGTTGCACCCAACCGATCGCCGGGGCGGTGGCCTTCCCGATGTGCTGGAAGATATAGCCGATGCCGTGCTGGGTCATCGCGGGATCGAGCACCAGAAAAGGCGAGGTGATCCCGAGCGTCACAACGCCGACGGCAGCAATCAGCGCGAGCCGTCCAAGAATTCGTGACCAGCCGCTGCGTTCGACGCGCGCCCGAAGCGTCTGGGCGGCGGCGATCCCGCCGAACATGAGGGCCCCGTTGTACTTCAGGCTGGCGGCGACGCCGAGCGTGATCCCGTTGAGCAGCAACGGACGCAGGCCGCGCGACTTGATGGTCCGATAAGCGACGTACAGCGCGGCGACGCAGGCCAGCGTCAGCGGGATGTCGAGCGTTGCGAAGTGGCTGTCGCGGACGTGGAGGAAGGCGACCGCCAGCGCCGAGGCTCCGAGGAAGCCGGCCAGCCATCCGTACGCACGGCGGCCAAACTCGAGGACGAGCAGCACGGTGAGGCTGCCCAGCAGCGCATCGAGCACGCGAACCCAGAAATATCCGGACGCCTGGTCTGCGACGAGTCCGAGCAGCCGGAAGGGCAAAAGCCACGCCGCCGCGACATAGAAGTAAAGGTGCGGCCAGTCGGCAAAGTGCGGATCCAGGGTGCCGTGCAAGATGCCCATGGCGCGCCCAACGGCGACGTCCTCGTCCGGTCGGTAGAGGGCCGGTAGCCCGAAGTTGATCCCCCAGAGCCGCAGCCCGGAGGCGATGATGAACAATCCGGCCACCGCCGCGGCGGCGCGGCGCGGGCGGTCCGGGTTAGCGGCCGACGAGGTCCGGCCGGGTTGGGCCGTAGAGGTCGACTGGCACGGGCGTGGGCTCGTGCTTCCTCGCCTCGAGCTTCTTCACCGCATCGATGGCGGCGGTGGTCGCATCGCCGACCGCGGTCGTGATCTGACGCGTGAGCTGTGACCGCACGTCGCCGGCCGCATAGACGCCGGGCAAGCTCGTCTGCATCGTCGAGTCCGTCACCAGGAACCCGAGCGGATCGTGCTCCACGTGCTCCCGATGATCGAAGAACTGGACGTTCGGCTGAAACCCGATGAAGACGAACAGGCCGGTGACCTTCAGCGGCCGGCTCTGGCCGGTGACCACGTCCTTCAGCGTGATCTCTCTGACCTGGCCATCCTCACCCTTGACCTCGGTGACGATCGTGTTGGTGATCAGCTCAACCTTCGGATGCTTGCGGGCCGCCTCGACCAGAATGGCCTGGGCCCGGAACTGCTCGCGCCGGTGGATGATATACACCTTCTTCGCGAAGCGGGTCAGAAACACACCCTCCTCGAGCGCGGCATCACCGCCTCCAACCACCGCCACCTCCTCTTCCTTGAAGAAGGCGCCATCGCAGACGGCGCACTGCGAGACGCCGCGGCCCTGGAACTCGGTCTCGCCCGGGATGCCGAGCTTCAGCGGTTCGCCGCCGGCGGTGAGGATGACGAAGTCGGCGGTGTACTCGCCGTCCTCGGTCTGCACCACCTGCTTGTCGCCACGCCGCAGGATGCCGGTCACGCGCGCGGTCTCCAGGTCGACGCCGAACTTGACGGCCTGGTCGGCCATTCGCTGGGCCAGCTCCGGACCCGTGATGTGGTCGAAGCCGGGGTAGTCTTCGATGGCCTCGGTGTTGAGCAGTTGTCCACCCGGCGCGCCCCGCTCCAGCACCACGGTCTTGACTCGTGCTCGGCCGGCGTAGAGGGCGGCGGTCAGGCCAGCCGGCCCTGCGCCGATGATGACGACGTCGTACTGCCGGTTCTTTTCCATCGCTTGCGAAGCTCCCATGTTATCTAAGCCCTTTCTCTCCTCCAGTATTCCCATATTGACCCCCCGCTGAACAGCGCCGGGTGACGGGCGGTTGCAACCGAGTAACCCTCGGCGGTATATAACTGCGGAAGCGGATGCGTGAGGACGAGAGAATCGGAACCGCAATCGCTTCCCCCGGGAAGATCGTCCCGCTCCCTCACGCCGACGCCCCCGACGGCCAGGACCACCTGACCTGGGCCTACCAGACGCATGTGACAGCCATCTACCAATACATCTACGGCCGAGTCGGTAACCGCCCGGACGCCGAGGATCTCACCGCCCAGGTGTTCGTGAAGGCGATCAATGGCATGCGTACCGATGTCTCGGTCCCCGAACTGCGCAGCTGGCTCTACCGGGTCGCCCAGACAACCCTGGCTGATCACTGGCGCGAGTATTACGCGGAGGGCACCGGCGAGCTCGGCGAGGACGTCACCCAGGCGCCCACCCCCCGCGAGAATCCAGAAGCTGTCCAGCGGGTGGACTCGCTCCTCGCCACCCTCCCCGAGAGTTACCGGCGGGTCCTGGAACTGCGCTTCCTGCGCGGCTATTCGGTACGAGAGACAGCGCACGAGCTCAACCTCAGCGAGACCAACGTCAAGGTGTTGCAGTTCCGGGCGCTCAACCGGGCCGGCCGCGAGCGTGGGAGGTTGTCATGAACGACGATCCCGAACAGCTCGACCGGCACGTCGAGGACCTGCTACAGGACCGCCGTCCTGAACGGACGCCACTGCCCGACGAAGACGCGTTGCGGGCGCGTCAGACGGCCGCCATGCTGCGGGCCGCCAAGCCCGGAGCCGGCCTGCCGTCGAAAGAGTTCCTGGAGCGAATGCAGGGGTCGATTCACGACTGGGTCGGAGAGCGGTCGGCGCAGTCGCAACCGGCTTCGCGCCCAAGCCGCCGCTCACTGCTCGTGACGGGCGCCGGCGGCATCGCTGCCGGTATCGCGGCGATCCTCGGAATCCAGCAAGTCGTCAAGACCGAGCCAAAAAAGCTCGCGCAGGGGGCGCTGGTCGTCGGAAACGGCAGCTGGAAATCGGTTAAGTCCCTTGCGGAACTGCCCGAGGGCATGCCGATTGCCTTCCGTTCGGGAGCGATCGAGGGCTTCCTGATCCGGCAGGGGCAGGAGGTCAAGGGTCTGTCCGCGATCTGCACGCACATGGCCTGCATCCTCAACTACAGCAAGTTTCGGGATCGGTTCGAGTGCCCCTGCCACGGGGCGACCTTTGAGAAGGATGGCCAGCCGACCGAGTATGCGAGCCCGCTCTCGCCATTGCCGTCGCTGCAGGTCAAAGTCGAAAAAGGCCAGGTCCAGGTCTTCACCGTCTAACAATCTGCCGTAATAACCTCCGCGCGTTTCTTGCGGATGGCCGTAGTGGCGGCCGCTGCTGCTTACTGAGTCCCATTGCTCTTGACGCGCTGGCGCCCGCCCTTCACGCTGGCAGCGATGGCCAACCCTTGCGAAACTGCTACAACCGAGATCCGGAGAATCGCCCTAGCGATTCGGGATGGGGCCGCCGACCCTTTAAGGGCGGCCAACGCCATCTATTGGGCAGCGTGGAAGGCGGGCGCCTGGAAGGATGATTCCGCGTGCGGTGAACTCGCTGATCCCGGAGCAGAGTTTCTACAGTTGGCGGATGCCCTTGAGCGGTACCAGGATGATTCCGAACGGCGGCGAGTATGGCAAGACATGATCCGCGAAGCGGCGAAGGCTTACCTCACCGGCGCAGCATGGCCGGATTGGCATGACACGGGTTTTGGGTTGCCCAAACGTGTTGACAAGGAACCATCGCCCTAAACGCGAGTCTGGCCCTGCTGGTTCCACTTGGTCAATAGCCAGACCCAGGGCCGGCGCCAGCACCATCGCAGACCAGGCGGTTACAGAAGAGAGTGCCATGAGAGTCGTTGGTTCAGGGCTGGTTCTGGATGTCCTCGATGTCGTCTGCCCCGAAAGGGAGTGGGCGAAAGGTGCCACCTGGCGGGATCTGGTACACGCCCACCTTTACCACCTCGCCTCCCGAAACGAACACATCCGGTATGACGCGGCCGTCCTTCAGGAGGGCAACCACGCGGCAGACATTCATCGAATGTTCCGGAAACGACTGCGCCTTGGCTGCGAGATTCTCGGGAAGTCGAAAATGAGTCAGCTGGGTTGGCCGCTGTTCAGCCGCGCTCACTGCTTTCGATCTCTACGATATTTCTGGAACCAATCCTCAAACCACTGATGGTAGGCAGCGCAAGCAGCCTCCAGCTGGCCAGGTTTGAGCCGCCACGGGGCGGGATCCGCGTGACTTGGCGGGGTAGTTCGCCACTTGTCGGCGAGCTCGAGGAAGCGCGTTATATGACCCCGCCCGGCAACCCCGTTCTCTCGGTCGAAGATTTCCTGCCCGGCGGATGTGAGCGAGAACTTGTCGTCGTTAACGTCGATGAGCCCAGCCCCAAGAAGATGACTAATTGCTTTCTCCACCTCGCCCTGATTTGGGATAGCGTGGTTGTTGCTGTCGGCCGCGCCAATAACGAGATCAAGGGTCGTCGGCTTGCCGCCGCCAGCATCACCTATGGAGAGGAAGAGCCACGCCTCTTCGGTGTCCCATGCCACTCGTCTACGGTAGTGGACGGTGCCGAGGACACCAAGCCAAACTAACCTTCGCCACGACGGCATAAGTGACGGCATATCCAGCGGACTGCGCCGGACGACCGTGGCCAATCCGTGGCCCGGGCGCGGTGCCGTGTATTCGTGACGGCCCGTCTTGGACGCCAGTAGACGCGATGGACCTGCTCGGGACTACCTTCGAAACCGCTCGTCGGCATCCTTGGCGATATCGACGGACGGATCGTTCCCGTCGCGTCCCGCCAGTTTTGAATGGAGCCAGTAGCCGCGCGGGTTATGTCTGGTGACTCAGCGGAGTCAGGCAACTGGGGATTAGACCGTCCCGACGGCATAAGTGACGGCTCAAAGTCTTCACAGGGCGGCGGGATCTTGATCCGTGCTCGTCTTACCGTCGTACACATGCGGACTTCGACAATCGTGACCCCCCGAGTCTCGACTAGGGCGGTGAGCGGCTGTGCCTAAGAAGCCGTGGTTGGTCAGCTTGATCTTGGCGCCGTTGGCATTGGGTCTTGCGTTTGTTGCACAGTCCCAAGGGCCCGCATGGTTCTTAGTTTTCTGGGTACTCGTGACGGCGTGGGTGGTTGTCGGTTGGGTGGTCATCCTCCCTCGATGGCAAAAGGCGTCGCCGTTGGCCAGGAAGTACGAGGCACGGCCGGCGCGATCAGCTGACCTATGCGTAGCACCCCTTTGGGAGTCCGTGGTTGGCATCAGGTTGCCCTCTGGGTTGGCAGGGCTGAATATGGGGCGGCCGTTCGCTCGCCTCCTGGCATATGACAATGCCGTGCGCTTGGAGCCGACCCTTAGGTGGATGGGTTTCATTCCATCACTCAGCATCGAATGGCCTGCAGTTGAGCGAATTGAGACGGTGGGTCGGCGGGGGCTCCGAATCCGGATCAAAGACCCGGCCACGGCGATCATGTTCTACGCCTTAACTGACCGTGACAGGCTGCTGGATGCGGCCGAGCAACGTGGGGTCGCGGTGGACCGAAGCCGCCCGCGAAATCCTTGGTTCGTAGTTGGTTGAGCGCAACGCTGCGAGCCAGTGAATTGGTTTAGTTATTCGCGCCGGCGGACTGAAGGAGCTTTGACAACCTTTCCCGGCGCCAAATTTTGCGTTGAGACCGCCGATCGGGCATCATTGCGACTGAATCGGTTTAGCTGACGGAGGGACATCATGGCTCGAATCGCCTGGATCGACGACAACGACGCAACGGGTGATCTCGCCGACCTTTACCGTGAGCTGAAGCAAACGTCGGCCAGGGGAAACGTCCCCGACATCCTGCGGACGATGAGCCTGCGCCCCGACTTCTTGCGCGCCATCGACCAGGCGAGCCGGCTGCACTTCACTGACGGGGCGCTCAGCCGAGCCGAGCACGAAATGATCGCATCCTACGTCTCAGCACTCAACCGCTGCCACTATTGACTGAGCAGCCACGCCTGGTTCCTGCAGTTGCAGGGTGAAGAGTACTCGGAAGCTGCGGCGGCCCTGCGTGACGGTGACCTCGACGCCGCGAACCTGGCGCCGAAGCACCGGCTGCTCCTGGAATTCGTCGAAACGCTAACGCGGCATGCGTATCGGATCACCGATGAGCAGGTGCAAGGGCTCCGTGAGGCCGGGTGGACCGACGCGCAGATCGCCGAAGCCGTCTACGACGGTGCGCTCTTCAACCTCTTCGTGCGGCTTGCCGATGCCTTCGACATCCATCCCGACCCGTCGTACGACGCTGCGGGCGTTCCCGGGGTCCTGACCCGGCCCGATAGGGCTTGAGCCATTAGGGCTGCCGCTCTACTTCTTTCACACCTTTAGGAACCCCGGCGACACCAAGGGCAACTAGGGCGCGGCCGGTCTTCAGTCGATTACGCAGTCGAGGCTGCAGCGGGGACATAGACGCTCCCGCGATCGAACGGGCTGCTATTGCACCGTAGCGCTGTCCAGCAACTGGGCAACCACCGACGAGCTTGGCTCGTCCAGCACGAAGATGAAGTCGTAGTAACGGGCAGTCGTGGTGATCCTGACCTCGTGGACGAGCGCCGGACAGCCGCTCCCGGCCAGCCGGACGCCGAAGACAAGATCGGTGGCGGGAAGGTCGCCAACGAGTACCTGCTCGGTGGGTCGCGCCGTCCAGGTGGACGGCGTGGGCAGGCCGGCCGGCACCACTGCGTCTGCCGGCCGTTGATCCCAGGTGCCGTTCTGCACGTAGAGCAGCGCCAGCGGTTCGTTCTGGTAGCGGGCCTCCGCCTTCCCTGGCGCCACCGACCGGAGCTGATACCCGGCAGGCAGCCAGATCTTCAGCGCGTCGGTCGAGGCGGGGCTTATTGGGTAGTTCGTCGTGTAGCGCCCGCTCAGCCAACCGTCCCGCCCGTCGCTCAGGCGAATTCGATCCCAGACGCCATCGGCATTGCCCTGTTGCTCCAGGACGTTCACCTGCGTTCCGGTGGCCAACGTCGTCAGGCGAGTCGCCGAAGACGAGGGGGCGGCTCGAACGTTGACCCCGTCCGAAGCATGGATCCAGGCACTTCGCGGGATCGTCGGGGGTTGTTCGATCCTGCGGACCGTGACGTCTGGACAGGTGCCACCAGCGGAGGGCGTGACCAGCACGCTCGAGGTGTGCGAGCCGGATAACGACAGGGCGACGCGATGGTCCCAGGGCCGGGCCACGGCGAGCCCCACCTCAGCCCCTGCCAGGGCGATCACCAGGCCCCAGGCGGCCACCTCGAGCTTTGTCACGATGCTAGCCGCGTCCCGGGTTGTCGGGCGTCGCCGTCACGGTGGCCGAGTTTGACTGCTGGGCGGTTACGTTATCGATCGAGCACATCACGGTGGTGGTCGCGTTGTAGGTCACGTCCGGTATGACCTGCGCCTGACAACTTCCAAGCACCTGTCGAGAGGCGGTGTCCATCATGGTGAAGGTGATGGTGGATGGCGCCTGCGCGGAGAGTAGCCCGCCGAGATTCTTGAGCAGAGCCGAGACCACGCATGGGGAGCCGCATCTTGAGGTGTCGACCGAAACGACCGTATAGATCGGCGGCAGCGTCGTGAGATTCGAGAAGTCGATCACATCGGCAGGTGCCGAGATCTGGAAGTCGCCGTTGTAATTCACGAACCGAAGGTCGGCGTCGCGGATGCCGTCAACGACAACCCCGTGTTTCAGGCGCACGCGTAGCACCCGATAGGGCGCCTGCGCGGTGATGAACACATCGCCGCGTGCGCCGGACAGCTCGACGGCATCGATGCCGTCCACCGACACGTGGTCGGTGCGCTGGGTCGCCGCCTGCCCGAGGAATGTCGACCTGAAGGCAGTACCATCGGTCAGGTCAGGAAGCTGCGGGACCTGGCCGGCGGAGCCCTTCCACCAACCATTCCCCGCCGCCTTGACAAAGCTTCGAGAAACAATGTCGGTGCCCATGTGCGCAGACAGAAATTGCTGTCCCCGAAAATAAGCGGTGTTTCCAAGAATGATCGCCTCGAGCTTGATATCGGACGTCGTGACCGTGACGTGCCTGGAGCCCGGCCGGCTGAGCTGCAGGTCCACCAACCACTGGTTATTTCCTTCGCTGTACGAGCCGGTGATCTCGAAGCTGTCGGCCGCGACCAGGGTGCCGGTGGCGCCGGTCTCGAGGCTGCGCGTGGTGGGCAGGTCGAGATCGAAGGGAAGATCGCATGCGGAGAGCGTGGCGACGACAACGACTCCGACCAACCCGGGCCGGGCCCGATAGCACACGTGCGAGAGGGAGCGAAGTGCTGACACGGCCTTGGTCCTGTAACGCATTGAGCCTCGCGTCCGTTACTCAGCCGTGAGCGCCACACGCCGAGCGGTTCGCCTGTTCGGCCGCGAATACGTTGTCATGCCACCCAGTATCCGCGACCCGCGGACGCATGTCGCCGCCGTGCTGGTGACGCTCCAGGTGCTGGGCCAGACCGTGCTCGGCTTCCGGCTCTCGGTGGCGCAGATTGTCATCTCTCTCGCGACCGGTGCCCTGATCGAGTTCGTCGTCGCCTTCTTCAAGGACCGCGCCATTATGTGGCCGGCGAGCGGGTTGCTGACGGGCAACAGCACGGCCTTCATCCTGCGAACACCCGGCACGCTTCACGGCCAATGGTGGAGCACGCACGGCATCTGGATCTTTGTTGGCGTGGTCGCCGTCTCGATGGCCTCCAAGTACCTGATCCGCTGGCGTGGGCGGCACATCTTCAACCCCTCGAACCTTGGCCTGGTGATCGCCTTCGTCGCGCTGGGCCCCAAGTTTACCGAGCCCCAGGATCTGTGGTGGATCCCGCCCGGGCCGTGGCTGGTTGTGACCTACGCGGTCCTGGTGGTCGGGGGGCTGCTGATCGCGTGGGAACTGCGACTGCTCGGCCTCGAGCTCGCCTTCATGGTTGGGTTTGCGGCGTTTACCGCGGTGGCGCTGGCGCTCGTGCCCGACCATTGCATGATCGCCAGCTGGCACGTGGCCCCCATGTGCGGACGCGAACTCTGGCAGATCCTGGTGACCTCGCCCGAACTCCTGGTCTTCGGTCTCTTCATGGTCCCGGACCCGAGGACGGTTCCCGACGGCGCCGTGGCGCGCGTGGCGTTCGGCCTTCTCGTGGCCATCCTGGCGGTTGCGCTGATCGGCCCGACCACGCTCGAGTTCTGGACCAAGACCGCGATCCTGGCAAGCCTCGTTATCGCTTGCGCCCTGCGCTTTGCGCTGGCGCGGTTTCTGTCCCCACTCGAAGCCCGAGATCGGCAGAGGGCTGGAAGGCGTCGCTCGGGCTGGCGGATGCCGGCTGCGCTCGCGGTGGCTCTGCTATTCGTGGGCACCCTTCCGGTGGCCGCCGATCTATCCACCCACAGCCCTGAGCCGGCTGCCGGGCTGGCCGATGGATCGACGCCAACCCTCGCGCTCACGGTTGGTGCCGGTCCCGCCCTCGGCGGCTGGATCTCGAGCTCCGCGGCTAGCGCCCTGCCGCCGCCAAGAGGTTCGGGGCCGACCTCGGCATCGGCGCCGCTGTGGATCCTGCCGGCGATTCCAGATGTCACGGTCGCTTCGAATGTGGTCGCGTTCGATCAGTCGGCCCCAAAGAACGCCACGAGGATGGCGCATGATGCGGTGCTCGACCTCATCATCGAATCCGAGGCGCGCCGCGCTCACGACCTGGCGTTGGCAGAAAGCGGGGCGATCGGCGACGGGCTCAAGGAATTCACCGACGTCATCAACGGCGATATTGCTGGCGGAAAGATCATCCAGAAGACCTACAGTTTCGACACGGTCAGCCTCAACCTCTTTCTCCCGAAGTTCAGCAGCCAGGCATCCAGGCTGGTTGGCGTCACCCTGAAGGGAACGAGCACTTTCATCACAAGGGATGCGTCGGGCAATGTGCTCTCGCAGAGCACTACGCCCTACTCCAAGAGCTGGGGGCTGGATGTATCCGCAAACGTCGGTCACCAGGTCATCGTCAACGACTACACGGACCTGGCCCCCGCCCCCTAGCCGATCTACCCCGCGGGCAGATTCCGTTGCAGCTTCAGGACGATATCCCGCAAGCGTGAGATTGGCTCGGTTTTCAGGACGAGCTCGTCGGCGCCCGCGTCTCTCGTTTCGTCCGGAGTTACGCGCTGGCCTGTGTAAACGATGATCCTCAACTGACGAAACCCGCTTTCTCGGAGTCGTCGGGTCAGGGAGAAACCATCCAGCCCAGGCATCTGCAGGTCCGTCACGAGGATGGCTGGACGGCGAGCGGAAACAGTGTCCCAGGCTTTCTCGCCGTCCTCCGCTTCTAACACATCGTGGTGATCGCGTTCGAACAGGTGCCGAAGCATCTGGCGGACATGGAGATCATCATCGACAACGAGGATCAGCGCGCTCGGTCGAGTCTTCCACCACGCGTGCGTCTTACCTCTTTTCATACCAATTTAGCGCGGTTGTCCCAGCCGGCTTTTCAGCCCTTCCAACCAGGCAGCGATTTCCGAACCGGCCATCGGGCGTGCGACGAAGAATCCCTGGAGGAAGTCGCAGTTGAGATCCGCAAGCGCTTCCGCGGTCTGGGCATTGTTCACGCCCTCCGCCACGACCTTGAGGCCCATGCTGTGACTGAGGTCGATGGTCGAACGCACAATCGCGGCATCGTCCTGGTTGGTGACCATGTCGGTCACGAATGAGCGGTCGATCTTCACCTCAGAAAGCGGCAGGTTCCTCAAGTAGGTCAAGGTCGAATAACCGGTGCCGAAGTCGTCGACGGCCAGCCGGACGCCGAGGCTGTGGAGGCGGCGGAGAGCTTCGAAGTCCTGGGTGGAAAGCGTTGTGCGCTCTGTGATCTCGAGAATCAAGTTCGCCGGCGGGATCGACCAGGCCTGAAGCAAGCCGCTGATGGTCTCCGCGAGCTCCATATCGAGCAGATTCCTGGCGGACAGATTGACGGCGACGGCCAGGTCGATTCCCGCCGCGTGCCAGGTGTGCGCTTGCCGCAGCGCCTCGTTGAGCACCCAGCGCGTCAACGGGTGAATCAATTCGGTCTGTTCGGCCGCGGGGACAAAGTCATTTGGCAATAGGAGGCCATGCCTCGGATGGCCCCAGCGCACGAGTGCCTCGACACTATCGGGGACGCCGCTGCGAAGGTCGACGATCGGCTGGTAGTGGAGCAGCAGTTCGAGCTGATCGATGGCGGCTCCGAGGGCGGCGATCAGGGGAGGTCGGACCGGCGGGTACGCGCCGTGGTCGGCGGCGTAGACGCTATACCCGGTCCGGGCGCGCTTCGCCACGTACATGGCAATGTCGGCATGCCGGGCCAGAGTGGTGGCGTCTTCGCCGTGATCCGGGTAGATCGCGATCCCAATGCTCGCCCCGATGTCGACGGTATGCTCTCCGAGCTGAAACGGTGCCTCGACCGCCTGGAGGACCTTTTCCGCGATCAGGATCGCGCGAGGCGTATCCGTCGCGCCAGCCGGCAGAATGGCAAATTCGTCTCCACCGAGGCGGCCCACCGCATCCGCTTTGCGGAGGACTCTTCGGAGGCGTCGAGCAACCTCCTGGAGAACGCGATCACCCTGCTGGTGACCGAGCGTGTCGTTGACCTCCTTGAAGCCATTCAGGTCGAGGACAAGGAGTGCCTTCGCCTGACGTTCACGCTGGGCGGCGAGCACCGCTTGCTCGAGCCGGTCCACGACGAAGGTGCGATTTGGAAGTCCGGTGAGACT